>JAABUX010000024.1_pt1 | contig 254962 bp, 222 predicted proteins | sample 5561851 | NCBI WGS metagenome assembly JAABUX01 (sample SAMN10711883, study PRJNA513361) | rock metagenome | isolation source: Antarctica rocks | place: Antarctica: Victoria Land, Richard Nunatak red sandstone | collected 2016-01-03 | reverse complement strand
CGGCGATGCTAAGGGGTAACATAAGACCCCCCAACGCTGTGACGGCTTTCTTGATCATCTTGAACATCATCCACCTCTACTGGATGTGCGTCAAGTATGTAATTGCCCTTATTTATGCATTATTCTCCATGCGAGATACATCGGGATATATATCGCCACGTGCCTTGTTTATACGACCGTAATGGTGGCGATCAGTGGCTTAATGCTGGAGAATGGCGTAGTTAGCTTCTTCGGCACGCATAAAGCACAGGCGTCGCCGCTTGTGATTCTTAGCTTGGCCTCAATGTGTTGCGCATCGTTCGGCGTGCTGCACTTTGCGGTCTGGTCGATGTGGCCCGGCGAGTACGTGAACATGCACGGTATCGAGGACGCACTCTATTTCAGTGTTGTGACGATGGCTACCGTCGGTTATGGCGACATCCTCCCGGTCGGGCATGCAGCGAGGTGGCTATGCGTTTCTGAAATCGTGTCTGGTGTTCTTCTGCTGGTAGTAGGAGTGTCGGCTTCAATGACGATCTGGCTGCAAGAGAATCAACCGTCGTCAGCGAGCAACACGGATTCTTAAATGAACCCCCGCGCTCTAAGGAAGCGAGTCCTCAAAACGTAGAGCCAAGCTAGGTGTAGGGCAGTCGGCGACGTATTCCCGCGAAACGGCATTATCGGCAACATCCGCACTCTGTGCGCACTAAGCTAGACGGCCTTGCGTTGGAAGGTGGTCTTTTTCGTGTTGGCGAAGGAGTCCTTTGCCTTATATGAGGCTACGGGTGGACCGGATTGGGTCTTTATGCCGGTCTTTCCCTGAGATGCTTTTTCGCGCGCGGATTGGAGCTTCTGCGCGGCCCGGCTTAGACCGCCTATCTTGAGTTTGCCTGCTTTTGGGATGAAATCGTTCATATAGAAATCCTCTCATGATCGAGAATGGCCGGTGACGTGTGAACGTATTTTCCTGAAGATTGGGGATCGGTACGTGTCTGCTGCCGCATTCGGAACGGTGGTTTGCTATGCGTGCGTTTTAGTGTGGTGTTCTAAATCTGAAGTTCGTTTGGCGATTCTGAAGAGTTCGCAGGGAAATATCGATCTATAACGATGATGCGATAGGGTGCAAAGGAGCTGGAAGCAACCTGAAGGAGGTCGGCGCCAGAGCTAAACGCAGGTCCTTCGACTTCGCCGCTCGCGATGAAGCCGCGAGCGGCTCCGCTCAGGATGACAGTTTTGGGGTAAGGAATGAGACTTTGTCAGTAAGGGATGGAGGCTTGGAGGAGCAGGAAATGGCGCTTGGGGAGTGAAGAATTATGACCACTACGGCTAAAGCATGGCGAGGGGCTGGGTGCGGTCGGTGTGCATGGTGGGGACGGAGGCGAGGAGTTTGCGGGTGTAGGGATGCTGGGGGTGGAGGAAGAGGTCGTGGGTGGGGGCGTGTTCGACGATGCGGCCGTGCTGCATGACGGCGACTTGATCTCCAGGCTGGCCCGCGGTGCGATCTCCGGCAGGGCCTTGGGAGCTCTCGTCCGCCGCCGCCTGGTTGCAGGCCTGGGCGACCACGGCGAGGTCGTGGGAGATGAAGAGCATGGCGAGGTTGTGAGTCTTGCGGAGCTGCTGCAGCAGAGTCAGAACCTGGGCCTGGACGGTGACGTCGAGGGCGGTGGTGGGCTCATCGGCGATGAGCAGGCGGGGGCGATTGATGAGGGCCATGGCGATGAGCAGGCGCTGACGCTGACCGCCGGAGAACTGGTGGGGATAGTCGTTGATACGCTGCTCGGGGCTGGGCAGGGCGACCTCGTGCAGGGCGTCGAGTACCCGTGTGCGGATCTCTTTGCGCGAGAGCTTCGGGTTGCGGGTTCCGTCGTTATGGGCGGGGTTGTTATGAGCCAGTAAGGCTTCGGCGATCTGGGTGCCGACGCGCATGACGGGGTTGAGGGCGGTCATGGGCTCCTGGAAGATCATGCCGAGACTGCGGCCGCGGTGACGGCGCATCTCGGGTTCGGGGAGGGCAAGGAGGTCTTCCATGCCATTGGGGCCGGCAAGCCGAATACTTCCGGTTACGTGGGCACTGGGCGGGAGCAGGCGCAGGAGGGCGAGCGCGGTGGCGGACTTGCCGGAGCCTGACTCCCCGACGAGGCCGAGGGTCTGGCCGGGAGCGATGGTGAAGGAGATGTCGTCGACCGCCTTGTGGGTGCCGAAGGCGATGGAGAGATGGGAGACTTCGAGCAGGGGAGTTCGGTCCACGAGGTTGATGGTAGCGGAGATCGACCTGGCTGGAATACAAGCTGCGGCTGCATCGCTCGTGGGGATTGCGGAGCGTCTAAGGTATACGAAGGTTATGAGAACGCTGAAGACAGTCTGGGGTGTCGGGGTGGTGCTGGTGGCCGGATCGGTATCGATCTTCGGCCAGATGCACAAGGTGACGAAGCCGGAGACGGTGGTGCGGGCGGTTGGAGTGTATGAGTGGACAGGGGATGTGGCGAAGCCGGCGGCGAGCCGGTTGATCCCGGTAACGCTCTATATCGACAAGCACCTGGAGGACGCGGGAATCTACCTGGCGCGGCCAGTCCCGTTTGCGCTCGAGACGGGAAACGTCTATGAACTGGAAGAAGCCGGGGTGCAGAAGGGGACGCTGGACCTGGTGTACGCGCGGCACCTGCAGGCGACCAAGATCACTGAAGACTATGACGATGGCTGGTTCGGATACGGGACGTATCAGGGATTGGCGGCGCCGAAGAAGCCGGTCATACGCAAGCAGACGCCGGCACGGACGTCGGGGATCGAGACGGCATCGACTTCAGGGAATGCAGACAAGCCACATTTTTCGAATAAGGCGGGGCAGCCGGTTGCGCCGGGTTCGACGAAGCCCGATGCTGGTTCGACGAAGCCCGATGCTGGCTCGGCCCAGACGGATGCGAGTAAGAAGGACGATACGGCAGGGGCGGATGCGGATCCGGACCGGCCACATCTCTCGAAAAAGGCGGATGCTCCGGCGACTGGTGATGAGGCGAAGACCGATGCGACCGATAAGACCGATAAGCCGGTTAAGACGGATTCGGGGCGGGATTCGGCGGCGGGCTCAGGGACTGCACCGGCGGGAGATCCGGACCGGCCGACGATGAAGCGGCGGAGTGGGAACGATACGGCGGACACGTCCACGACTGCACCTGCGACGGCAACCTCTGGAGGCGGGGCAGAGGCACCGGCGGCAGATGATCCGGATCGGCCGACGCTGAAGCGGCACTCGGTCGAGGACGCGAAGAAGAAGGCAAAGGCGGAGGAGCAGGCGAGCGTGACGGGAACGGGATCGCTGAATGTTGATCCCGATCGGCCAAACCTGCATCGGGGCAAGCCGGCGCATGCGATGACGGAGGCGGATCTGCCGAAGCTGGCGGGGCTGCCTGTAAACCTGCGGCAGATGGTGGCGGTGTCGGATGCGGCGACCCGACCGGCGCATGACTTTGCGCGGGCGTGGGAGGATGACGCGGAACGGGCGGCGGTGCTGGCCAAGATGCAGGCGATGGCGCAGGCGCAGCTTGCGATGTATGGAGCGCCTGCAGCGGCTGGTGTGGCCCAGACTGGTGCGCCTTCGGCGGCGAAGGCTGCTGGTGCAGCGGCTGGCCCTGGCGCAGCCAGGGCGGCGAACAGGAGTGGGAGTAAGCTGCGGAGACCGCCGCAGCCGCTGCGGGTTGCGATGGTCCCGTTGCTCGAGGAGCAGATGAAGGGATACCTGTTGAGCTACGGCGATGTGCCGACGTTCGTGTACCAGGCGCACACGGCGGGGGACGGCGCGAGTCTGCGCTATGTGACGATTGTGGCGCAGCGGGATGCGCAGGGCGAGCCAAAGATGGTGCTGCATGCGGTGACCGATGCGACGCACCTCGACCGCACGGCGCGGATGCGGCTGGTGGACGCGGTGGATGTGGATGCGTCGAATCGGGCGAGTCTGCTGTTCGAGATGCAGGGCCAGACGAGCCGGCAGTTTGGGGTGTATCGGGTGCTTGGACTGCAGGCGGAGCAGATTTTCTCGACGGGGACGAGCCAGTAGGGCGTGTGGATTGATCGTTCGGCGGGCAGATCCGGCATCGGCCAAAGGCGTCTTGCAGACAGAAAGGCCTTCCACTTCAGTCTTGAAGGAACTTGCTACAGCCGCGTTATCGTCTTGCTAACAGCCCTTGCGAACGACCCAGGTAGTCATGCAGCGTTGGTTCTGAACGATGGTGGTCTTCAGGGGATCGATGAGTTCGCCTTCGAGAGATTCAGTGAGGTGCAGGAGAAGGGCTTCGTCGACGAGATAGCGCTCGGCTCCGTCGGGAGAGAGGAAACGCCGACCAGCGATAGGCAGGTGCTGCTGCTCCATGCCGATGGTCGAGGCGAGACGGCAGAACAGGAGACCGCCCGGCTTGAGGACGCGCCATGCACCGTGCAGCATGGCTTCGAAGTGCAAGTCGGTGGCGGCAAAGTGAAGTACGGCGTTGAGCAGAACGACGTCGGCGAAGGCGTCGGGGAAAGACATGGCCTCGATGTGCTCGGCGCGGAAGTTGGTGGCGGGAAGAAGCGGCGCAAGAGAGGCTGCGAGGTGTCGCATTTCGGCGATGGCTTCGGGATTCGCATCGACGCCGAAGACCTCATAGCCTTCGCGGAGGAGATAGACGAGATTGCGACCATATCCGCAGCCGGCGTCGAGGATGCGCATTCCAGGACGGATGTTGCCGCGGAGAAGCTGGTCGAAGAGGTAGATGTCGATGAGGCCGAAGTGTTCATGAAGAGTAAGCATCGGACCGAATGATACGGGAATGCCGTGGCTTAACCAGCAAACGCCGGGAGATCCCGGCGCTTGCTGTTCGGCATGGTGCCGGCATTCAATCGGCTATGCCCACCTGGGGCACGTCGATGCCAAGCGCCGTTGCGAGAGCGATCTGATGATCCTGTTCCTGTACAAGGATCTTGCGAATCTGCTCGGCGGTGGCGAACTCACCGAGTTCATCGCACTGCTTTACACGACGCCGATAGTTTCGTATGGTCTCATTCTCATTGTCAAGGTCAAATTGAAGCATATCTTCGGCTTTTTCGGAGGTCTTGACCGGCTTCGGAGTGGTCGTGGGCATTCCGCCGAGATAGTCAATCTGGTTGGACAGGATGAGGGCATGGGAGAGCTCTTCGGTGGCGTGTACGGCGAGCTCTGCGGCGATGTTCATATACGCCGCTCCTTTGAGGACCTGGGAGTAGTTTGTGTAGGCGATGATGGCCTGAAACTCGCGGGATAGATCCTCATTCAGGAGGTCGACCAGCTTTTCGCGAGTGATCGACGGGGTAGAGGCGTCTGGCATTTCATTCTCCGGTATGTAGTGTTGCTCTCTCCTCGTGAGATGCAGGAAGAGAGGCGGGCGTTCGACGACGCGCCTGCTTACGGATCGAGCGGGGAGAAGCAGCGGAAAAGAAATTCGGGTCCTTCAGCTACGATCGGCTACGCTGCGCTTCGCTCAGGATGACAGATTTTGTAGAGATGACGGGAGACGCGCCATGACAACTGCAGACGGACGTCAGCTTGACTGTTCAGAATGAAAGCTTTTGAAGGGGCGGAGCAACCGTGGTTACTCCGCCTTAATATTTGGATTTACAGGGAAGGATAGTCGGTGTAACCCTCGGCGCCGTGGGCGTAAAAGGTGCTGGGGACTGGCTGGTTGAGACCGGCCTGCCTGCGAAAGCGGAGGGGGAGGTCGGGATTGGCGAGGAAGAGCTTGCCGAAGGCGATGGCGTCGGCTTTGCCCTCATCGAGGAGTTGCTGGCCGGTCTTTTGGTCGAGCGCCTCGTTGGCGACAAAGACGCCGCCAAAGAGTTGCTTGAGCGTGGGACCGAGCGAGTCGGGGGCAGGATGCTCGCGGGCGGCGATGAAGGCAAGGTTGCGTCTGCCGAGCTCGCGGGCGACGTAGCCGAAGGTGGCGGCGCGGTTCGAGTCCGAGATGCCATGCGTGTCGCTGCGCGGGGCGAGATGCATGCCGACGCGGCCAGCGCCAAAGACGGAGATGGCGGCGTCGGCGCACTCGAGCATGAGGCGGGCACGATTCTCGATAGGGCCGCCGTATTCATCAGAACGGCGGTTGGAGCCATCCTGCAGGAACTGGTCGAGAAGATAGCCATTGGCGCCGTGAAGCTCGACACCGTCAAAGCCGGCAGCCTGGGCGTTCTGCGCGCCGCGCCGGAAGGCCTCGACTACATTCTTTACTTCGTTCAACTCGAGGGCTCGCGGGGTCACGAAGGGCTTTTCGGGGCGGAGAAGCGAGACGTGACCACTGGCGGCGATGGCGCTCGGAGCTACGGGAAGTTCTCCATTGAGAAAGGCGGGGTCAGAGATGCGGCCTACATGCCAGATCTGCGCGAAGATGTGGCCGCCCTTGTCGTGAACCGCCTTGACGATGGGCTTCCAGCCCTCGGTCTGTTCCCTGGACCAGAGGCCGGGGACCTGGGCGTAGCCGACGCCGAAGGGATCGATGGGAATGCCTTCGGAGATGATGAGACCGGCGCTGGCACGCTGCGCATAGTATTCCCCGATGATGGGAGTGGGGATATGGTCGGGGGTACCACGGAGGCGGGTGAGCGGGGCCATGAAGATGCGGTTCGGGAGGGAAAGGTCACCGACTTGAATTGGATCTAACAGGTGAGGCACTGGGCTCCTTCGCGTGGGGCGCGTATGGAGAGTAGATGACCGCGTCGGAGGAAGGATTCGATGGGGCAGGGTTGGGACTGGATTGGCGATACCGGAGCATGAGAAGGCAACGGCAGGTGCAAGGGCCAACGCAGGTTCTTCGGCTGCGGCCAGTCGCGATAGGGCCGCGACGGCTGCGCTCAGGATGACAGTTTCTGGCGACGGGTGTGGGGAGGAACAGGTGACGAGTAATGATCTTTTTGAGTTAGATGGGGAAGCTCTTGAGCCACTGGCGGAAGGGCGGGCCGAGGTCGTCGCGCTTCAGGGCGAACTCGACGGTGGCCTTGAGGAAGCCGAGCTTGTCGCCGGCGTCGTGGCGCTTGCCTTCGTAGATGAAGCCGTAGACCTTCTCGTATTGGAGCAGGGCTTTAATCGCATCGGTGAGCTGGAGCTCGCCGCCTGCGCCGGGGGTGATGCCTTCGATCATCTCGAAGATGCGTGGGGTGAGAATGTAGCGGCCGATGATGGCGTTCGGTGAGGGCGCATCCTCGAACCTCGGCTTCTCGATCAGGTTGCTGACGGCGAGCAGCCGCGGGTTCTTTGGATCGGGCGTGCAGGCAAGGCAGCCGTAGGCGGAGATGGCTGGACCGTTGATGACTTCCGAGCCGAGGATCGTGGATTGCGTCTCGTAGAAGGCCTCGACCATCTGCTTCATGCAGGGAACGGTGGCGTCGACGATGTCATCGGGGAGGAGGACGGCAAAGGGTTCGTTGCCGACGATCTCCTTTGCCATGAGAACGGCGTGGCCGAGGCCAAGGGCTTCCGGCTGACGGGTGTACGTGATTTTGGCGAGCTTCGAGACGGAGCGCGCCACTTCGAGGAGGACGGTCTTGTTCTTGGCTTCGAGCGAGGCTTCGAGTTCGGGAGACTTGTCGAAGTGGTCCTCCATGGTGGATTTGCCGCGGCTCGTGATGATGATGATCTCGGTGCAGCCGGCGGCTACAGCCTCTTCGATTCCATACTGGATGAGGGGCTTGTCGACGAGACAGAGCATCTCCTTCGGGATAGCCTTGGTGGCGGGGAGAAACCGTGTGCCCATGCCTGCGGCGGGAAAGACGGCCTTACGAATTTTCTGGTGGGGCATAAGAAGCCTTTGATCCTGTTTGATGCCGGATGAGGTTGCTCATTCCATTGTGAGGGATGGATGCTGATTTGTGGGTGCGTCCGTGAGATAGGCTGTGGCGCTTTGTGTCAGGGTTCGACGATGGATGAAGCGAGGTCAGGGAGATGCGACGAAAGTGTTGACGTTATGGGTATAGATCGATCCCGCGTTGATCTTCCGAGCGCAAGCCAGAGGCAGAGCGCCATAGTGGTGCAGACCTCTAAAGGACGGGTGAGTCGTCGTGGAGCATGGCTTTGCGGATGATCTTGAGAGGGGCGGGGCCCTGGCGCATGAGGTCATCGTGGAAGTTTTGAAGGTTGAAGGCGGAGCCCTGTTTCGCCATGACGTCGGCGCGCAGCTTCAGGATTTCGAGCTTGCCGAGGGTGTAGTAGAGGTAGGTTGCGTCCGAGGTGCCGCGCTTGGTCTCGATGAGGCCGATGGCGTGGGACTGGAAGCCTTCGGTAACGAAGAGGTCGACGGCCTGATCGAAGGTCCAAGCGCCGCCGGGAGCGCCCTGGCCGGTATGGAGCTTGATGGCATTGACGAAACGGGCATCCCGGAGGAGGGCGTCCTGGAGCTGGCCGAGACGGATAAGCTTCGCCTCCCGTGAGCCGGCAGCGGTACCGAGTGGAAGATAACCCTCGTCGAGCATCATCTGTTCACAGTAGTGAGCCCAGCCCTCGATGTTGGTATTGGCGCCGATGAGCTTGCGGATCTTTGAGGGGAACTGGGGCTGCCAGAGGAACTGGACATAGTGGCCGGGATAGGCCTCGTGAATAGCAGTGCTGGTAATGGTTCCTACGTTGAAGGCGGCCATGTGTTCGGCGATGTGGGCTGGGGTCCAGTCTCGTTCAGGGAGCGTCACGTTGAAGTAGGCTTTTGTCGAGTGCATCTCGAAGGGTCCGGGCGGGTCCATAGAGGCCTGGGTGGTCGCGCGCATGAAGGGAGGCGTCTCTTCGAGCGTGGGCTCGACTTTGGACGGGATGGTGATGACGTGATGGGTCTCGATGTAGGTGATCAGGCCGGCGAACTGGGCCTGGAACGCGTCGAGGAGTTTGCCAGGCGCGGGATGGATGGTGGCGAGCTCGGCGAGAACCTGCTGGGGCGTCTTCGTGGGATCGACCTCTTTGGCGATGCGCGCGAACTCGGCCTGGTTTTTATGCAGGTCGGCATAGGCGATGGTGAGCAGGCGATCGAGCGGAATGTCGACCATCTCGTCATACTGGAGTTTCCTGGCGAAGGTATCGGCGCCGAACTTGTAGTCACCGTTCGAGCGGGGGAGCAGGTTGGTCTTCAACCACGCACCGTAGCTCTTGAGTGCGGCGATGACGGCGGTGTTCGAGGTGGCGAAGGCGGCTTTGACCTCAGGATCGGTCGCCTCCCGAAAAGCTGCGGGGACATCGGTCTCAAAGAAGCTGACGAGGCCGTCGATCTGTTCGAGGGCGATCTCAGTGTAGATCCTGGGAGGGTTCTTGAGGTTCTTGCGAGCTTCAAGGAAGACCTGCGGCATGAGTTTCTCGCGGGCGATGGCGGCGCGCAGGCGCACATCAGCAGGAGCATAGTTGCGGCTCATGATGACGAAGATGGAGTTGGTGATGCCGGAGGAGTAGAGGTCGGGATTCTTCTCCCACGGCCGGATGACTTCGAGCGTGAGCAGGTTGGACTTGATGCTATTGAGCAGAATCTCGCGGTCCGCGGCGACGCTGGCATCGAGCGCGGCGGGGTCAATCGCCTGGATCTTTCTATCGTAAGTGTGGAGTGCGGCTACCTGTTTCTGAACGGTCGCGGCGGTGTAGTCCTCGAGTTGCGGGTCGTACTGGTGCAGGCCGGCGGCAGTTCCAGAGGTGGGAGAGAAGTGGAAGAAAACGTCAGTAAAATACTGGTCGGCGATGAAGGTGAAGGTCTGGGGGGCGCCGTCAGCGGCGACGCGCTGGGCGGAGAGCTGGGCAGGGGCGGTGAGCATGAGAGCTCCGAGACTGACGGCGACGGTGCGGAGTTTCTGGATCATGGCTGGTGGAATGAGTTTACGGCAAGCGCCGGATGTCCAGAGGTGGGTGGAGTTTCAAGCACTCTGCGGGAACCGTTGCCTTGATGGTTGCAGCCGCTCTTGCCCGGCTCCTAGGCGCGGGAGGCCGGTTCGAGCGAGTCGAGGAGGGCGCGGGTCTCTGCGAGGACGTCATCGGCTTTGGCAGAGGTGAGCGGCCAGCGGAGGACGCCTTGCGGTGTGAACTGGGCGCCGCGTTTGGTGTTGCGGCTGACGAGCTTCATGAGCATGCCAGGATCAATGGTGTGGACGCGCGCTGGTGCTTCGCCAGGGGCGGTAGCAGGCGCTCCGCCCGCTTTCTGTTTGGCGAATTTGATGTGCAGCATCTCGATGAAGGTCTTGGTGGCGGACTTGCCGGAGCCGTGTTCGACCTGGGTGCGTTTGCGGTCGAGCTGACTGATGCCGAGCTGCTCGCAGTGGAGACGGATCTCGCCGGCGGCGAGGAGATTGAGGACGGCATCGGGCGGCGTGCCATACCGGTCTAGCAGTTCGGCTCTCACATCGGCAAGGGTTGTGAGGTCTTCGGCACCGGCGATGCGCTTGTACATGCGGAGGCGCTGGTTCTCTTCGGGGATGTACTCGGAGTCGATACGGAGCGAGATGCCGAGGTTGAGGACGGTTCCGGCATGGGCAGGTTTTTCTTCGCCGCCCTTCATCTTGCGGATCGCCTCTTCGAGCATCGTGGTGTACATCTCAAAGCCAATGGCCTCGATGTGGCCGGATTGCTCGCCACCCAGCATGTTGCCGGCGCCGCGGAGTTCGAGGTCGAGGGCGGCGATCTTGAAGCCGGCGCCGAGGTCGGAGAACTCCTTGAGGGCGGCGAGGCGGCGGCGGGCGATCTCGGTAAGCTCCTTCTCGGGCGGAATGAGCAGATAGGCGTAGGCGCGGCGGTTGGAGCGGCCGACGCGGCCGCGAAGTTGATAGAGCTCGCTCAGGCCGTGACGGTCCGCGCGGTTGATGATGATGGTGTTGGCGAGCGGGATGTCGAGGCCGTTCTCGATGATGCTGGTGGCGACGAGGACGTCGTACTCGTGATTCATGAAGGCGAGCATGACACGTTCGAGCTCGGCCTCGGGGAGTTGGCCGTGGCCGATGACGACGCGGGCGGAGGGAACGAGTTCGTGGATCTTGGCAGCGAGCTCGTAGATGGTTTCGACGCGGTTGTGGACGAAGAAGATCTGGCCGCCGCGTTCAAGCTCCATCTCGATCGCGGTGCGGACGAGCTTCTCGTCGAACTTGGCGACGATGGTCTGGATGGCCATGCGGTCTTTGGGCGGCGTCTCGATGACGGACATGTCGCGTAGACCAATCAAGGACATGTGGAGGGTGCGCGGGATGGGCGTGGCGGACATGGAGAGGACGTCGATGGCAGCGCGCATCTGTTTCAGGCGCTCCTTGTGCCGGACACCGAAGCGCTGTTCTTCGTCGACGACGAGCAGGCCGAGGTCCTGAAATTTCAAGTCCTTCGAGAGCACGCGGTGGGTGCCGATGAGGATGTCGATCTTGCCCTGCTCGGCTTTTTCGAGAATGACCTTCTGCTCCTTCGCGGTGCGGAAGCGGGAGATCATCTCGATGTTGACGGGGAAGTTGGCGAAGCGGCGTTTGAAGGTCTCATAGTGCTGGAAGGAGAGGACGGTGGTGGGGGTGAGGACAGCGACCTGCTTCGAGTCCTGAACGGCCTTGAACGCGGCGCGCATGGCGACTTCGGTCTTTCCATAGCCTACGTCTCCACATAACAGCCGGTCCATGGGCTGGACGGACTCCATATCCTGCTTGATGTCGGCGATGGCAGAGATCTGGTCGTCGGTCTCGTTGAAGTCGAAGGCGTCCTCGAACTCGCGCTGCATGTTGGTGTCGGGGGAGAACGGGGTTCCTTGCGCGGCCTTGCGCTGGGCGTAGAGGATGAGGAGCTCGCCGGCCATGTCGGCCATGGCCTTCTTGACGCGGGCCTTGGTCTTTTGCCAGCCCTGGGTGCCGAGCTTATTCAGTGCCGGTGCCGGCCCGGTGTCTGTAGACCGGTACTTCTGGATGAGGTCAAGGCGGGTGAGCGGAACGTAGAGCTTGGCGTCGTCGGCGAACTCGAGGATCATGAGTTCGAGCGGCGGTGCGCCGTTCTCCTCGATCAATCGCAGCCCGCAGTACTGGGCGATGCCGTGTTCGACGTGCACCACATAATCGCCGACAGTCAGGTCATGGAAGTCGGAGAGGAAGGCGGAGGTCTTGGACTTCGAGCGGCGAGGGGGGCGAATGGTGACGTCGGCGTCGTCGATGAGGTCTTGCGCACCGAAGAGGACAATTTGGCGGGCCGAAGCCTTATCCAGATCGAGGATCTGGACGCCGGCGGCGATGCTGGTTTTGACGATGACGGGAGTTCGGAGATCGCCGGCGAGATAGCTGGATTCGCTGTAGACGGTGGTTGAGCCGGGGGCCTCGCTGCGGGAGCCGAGCCGGTAGGGGACCTGGTACTCCTGCAGGAGACCGGCGAGGCGTTCGACCTCGCCCTGGTTGGGCGCGGTGAGCAGGATGCGAGCGTCCTGGGTCATGAGGAGCTTGAGCTGGTCGATCAATGCGGGGATGCTGCCGTGGAAGCGCTGTGTGGGCCGGGTGGCGAAATCGACTTCGGAGAGGTCGCTGCGGTCTGCGTCCAGAACATCAACCAGGCCGAGCTGGTCGAGCTCGCAGCCGCAGAATTTGCGCAGCCGGTCATCAAGGTCCCACGGGGAGAGGTAGATGTCTTCAGGGCGGATAAGATTGCCGATCCCGGAGCGATCGTGGCGCTGCTCGACCTTGTTCCACCAGCGCTCGCCCTGATTCTTGACCATGCTTGGCTCTTCGATGAAGACGCGGGGGGCGGGACCGGAGGCGGAGAGTAGGTCGAGCAGGGTGAGATTGGCCTTCGCGGCCTCCGGGGCAACGGGCGCGAAGAACTCCCAGCCGGGGAAGATGGTGGCTTCAGTGAACCCCACCCTCTGCGATGAGACCGCAGAGGATGGGGCACCCGAACTTCCTGGGTGGGTCTGGAGTTCCACAGGCATCTCCCCACCTTCAAGATTTGCGCCTGCGAGGCCGGCGCGGGTGAGGCGCGCGTTGATGGCGCTGAGGAGTTTTTCGGTGACCGGCGTTTCGGTGAGCGGGAGGAGCAGGGCGTCGTCGAGAGGAGAGCTGGAACGCTGGGTCTCGGGGTCGAACTTGCGGATGGACTCGATCTCGTCGCCGAAGAAGTCAATTCGTACCGGCCGATCCATCTCCGGGCTATAGACGTCGAGGATGCCGCCGCGGAGGGTGACCTGGCCGGGCATCTCGACCACATCGACGCGGGTGTAGCCGACCGAGAGCAGGTGCTCGACCAGCATGTCGGGGAGGTACTCCTCGCCAGTGCGGAGGCGCAGGGCGAGGGCGCGGTAGAACTCTCGCGGAAAGAGCTTCATGCAGGCGGCTTCGAGGGGCGCGATCACGAGGCGGGCCTGGCTGGTGGCAATCTTCCATAACGTGGCGGCGCGATGCTCCTGGATCTCGAGGTGGGGCGAGAGATTTTCGAAGGGGAGGACGTCGTGGCCGGGCAGGCGAAGGACGGACTCGGGCGGCAACGCTCCGGTCAGTTCGCAGGAGCTGAGGACGGCAGCGTGAAGTGCTTCGGCCGCCTTATTGTCCGCGACGATCATGACGGCGGGCGCGTTGGCGGCGCGGACGAAGAGCGGAAGGTACAGGGCGCGCGCGGTTGCGGTCAGGCCGGAGACACGTCTGCGCCCTGTGCCGCCGCTGAGATGGCGGCGGACACGATCAAAGGCGTCAGAGTGTTCGAGGTCTGCGAGAAGCTCGCGGACGAAGGGAAGGACCATGCTGGACCAGTTTATCTGGATTCAGCGTGTACGGACTCAGTTTGTGCGGCGCGCGCCAGGTCTGAAGCGATAGACGACTGCGGCGAGAGGCGGGCAGGGCTTTGCGTCTTGACGAGGAGAGAGGCTGAAGACCAGCGCAGGCTTCGATCGCTGAGCGCATCGGCGAGGAAGTTGCCCCTGGCGGCAAGGGAGGAAAACTTCCTGAACAGCGGCGGAATGACGCGCGCGATAAGGGCGGACGACAGGCAGGATCGCCGGACCACGAGGTCGACAACGTGCTCGACGGGAAAGGCGTGATGCATGGAATGTGAGGTGCCGCCGTGGAAGGCCAGCCACCGGGTGCCACGGGCGACCTCATGCTCGATGAAGAAGGAGCGAAGCACGGTGCCGAGCGAGAGCTTCTCGTAGCCGGTGGAGTTCATCTGCCATTGAATCCAGGTGGTGTCGTTCTGACGCCAGCCGCCGACCAAAGCCAGCCAGATTCCGTCCTTCGAGCGGAGACCGCTGACGAATCCTCCTGAAAGCTGTGCGGTGGAACGAAACTGGTGGTTGAAGATGTCCTGCGGCAGAGGCTTCAGGGAGCTGTGATTAAGCCGCTCGAGCGAAGCGCAATCGTCTGCGGGTATCAGGGCTGCAACGTCAGAGAAGAAGTCGCAGGGAACCTCTTCCTCGAGCCGCCGGCGGAAGGAGCGAAGGTGGGTGCGGGTGCGCTTGCCGAGACGCGAGAGGGTCTCCTCGAAGGTGCTGCCGAGTGCAAGGCGGTCCTGCACGTCGCGCGTCTGTGACGTCCAGAGGTGAGAAGCAAGCTGTGGGCGCCGCAGGGTAGATAGAGGTGACTGGCCGGATTCGGGATCCTGTTTGAAGGAGACGAGCACGATCCTGGCGCGGTGCTCGAGCAGAGCGGAGCATGCCGCGGCGGCAAAGTAGGAGCGGAGTGATTCAGGGCCGATGACGGTGCGTACGCCGGAGCTGTCACCTGTGGAGATGCAGCCGGTCTTCCAAGAGCCTGCGCGGTATTCGAAGAGGAGGACGGAGCCAATGAGGCGCTGACAGCCCACTTTCATATCGCTCGAAACGAAACAGACAAGATGGGGGAGCTTGCGAGCAGCGTACTCCTGATCGAGGAAGTAGGCGAGGCCGTGCATAGCTCCGGATTGGCCGCTACTTCCGGCGAGATCTTCAAGGGAGGTGGCGTGCGACAGGATCGCCTCGCGACCGGAGACGATCTGTATCTCTAAAAGCACAGGGTGGTTTGCGCGGAGAGAAAGTTCCGAGTTCTCGAGTGACGTGTGGCTGAAAACAGAGGTTGGAAGCGTGAAATCGAGGATATCGGGGCTTGAGCTATCGGGGTCCGAGGCTACATCCGGCTCCAACACGGCATCCAAAACGAATTTTCGAGAACTGGGCATGGGACACGGGCAACGAAGTGGTAGCTGCGTGCTGGCAGCATACAACGGAAACCTCCTCGTGCAGCGGAGTCTTTGCGTTGCCGTAGGATTTCACTCGTCGCTTGACCTGCTTGATGCGCTTGTTTTCACTGGAGGATTTGATCGAGGGATCGGCGTTCCCCTCACCGGCTAAAGCCGCGTTGTGATCATTGGACTTAGGGGTGATTCATGCCTCACCCCTTGAAAGCAGTGACTTATTCAGAGATTCCCGAAACGGTAATGACGATCTTGCCAATGTGGGTATTGGATTCCATGTAGCGGTGGGCCTGGACTATCTCGGAGAGGGGAAAGGTCGTGTCGATGCGAGGTTTGAAGGTGCCGTTTGCCAGGTGGTCGAAGATGTACTGCTTGGCTTTGGTGAACTCGGCAGGGTTTGTAACGACTTCAAAGAGGGTGTAGGCCTTGATGGTGAGGTGCTTGGACAAGGCTGTGAAGAGCGGGTACGGAGTGGGCTCGGGCGCGAGCGCGCCGTATTCGAAGATGGTGCCGGAGGCTGCGGTGGCAGCGGCAAGAGCTTCAAGACCTTTGCCGGCGACGGGATCGAAGACGAGGCGGGCACCCTTGCCGGCGGTGATCTCCTGGACGCGGGCGGGCAGGTCTTCATCATCGGTCACGATGACGTGGTCTGCGCCGAGCGCGAGGAGTTCGGCCTTCTTAGCGGCGGTGCGGGTGGTGGCGATCGAGATGGCGCCTTCAGCCTTTGCGATCTCGATGGCGGCGATGCCGACGCTGCTGCTCGCGGCGGTGATGAGGACGTAATCTCCCTGGGTGATTTTTCCATACATGATGAGCGCGCCATAGGCGGTCATGTATTGCATCCAGATGGCGGTGCCTTCCTCGAAGGAGAGCGTGGCGGGGTATTCGGCGAGGGCGGTGGCGGGGACGATGGCGACCTCGCCGTAGACGCCATACTTGTCGGCCATGAAGGCGGGAACGGTGCTGGCGGTCTTGCCGAGCCAGGCGGGGTCGACGCCAGGGCCAATGGCTTCGACGATGCCGGAGGCCTCATAGCCGAGCTTCGAGGGGAGTTGGGGCTGCACTAAGTAGCGGCCCATGCGGAACATGACCTCGGCACGATTCAGGCCGATGGCTTTGACGCGGAGACGGACCTCACCTTCTGTTGGCTCAGGGAGGGCAAGTTCCTCTAACAGTAGGACGTCAGGGCCGCCGGTCTGGTGGAAGCGGACGATCTTCACGGTCTTTGCGGGGCTACCTGCAGATGCTTCTGTGGACATGAGGGATACCTCTCTTGGGAGCTTTGGATTCCCGGCGTGGCGGGAGGACTCAGATGGCGTCCACTTTTTGCTCGGGCGCCGCGATGGCTTCAGCTTCGGCGTCCTTACCATAGATGACCTGGCCGTACTCGAGCAGGGTGACCATGCCGACACCGCCACAGATATTGCCGACTACGGCTGGGATGAACCATTGTGGGAAGGCAATCCAGGGAGCGTGGCCGGTCAGGATGGCGGCGAAGACCTCGCCGCTGGCAGCGATACAGTGGGCGAAGTTGCCGAGGCCGACGACGAAGGCGAGCAGCCAGATGATGATGACCGATCCCGTGATGGAGTGCGAGCCGGAGACGAGCCAGGCAACGGTTGCGATAATCCAGCCGCCCATGACCCCGCTCCAGAAGATGGTTGCGGGCGGGCGATGGATGGCTTCAAGGCCGAGCTGCGTTAGCGACTGAACGACCTCGGGATGGACCGCATTGGTGAGGGTGGCCAAAGCCGCGAAGGCGAACGCGCCGAGGGCGTTCGAGGGCAGGACCGCGGCCCAGAGGCGCATGGTTTGCCAGAAATGCTTCTTCTCGGCGAGTACGAGAGCTACAGGATAGAGAGTGTTCTCGGTGAAGAGCTGCGAGCGGCCCAGAATGACGACGATAAAGCCGATGGGATAGAACATCTTGGCGGTGAACTCGGCTGGTTTCGAGGTGCCGAGCATGGAAAGGGCGATCGCGGTTCCGAGAGCCGACAGCCCCATAAAGACGCCTCCCGCCAGACCGGAGATGATGAGCGAGATTGTGGAGCGGCCGAGCTCCTGACGGGCGTTGTTGGCGACCTGCTCGTAGATGTCCTGCGCGCTGGGGCGTTCGAGGTTCTTCTGAGCAATCTGCACGAGCGGCTGTGAGACTGGTCGACGTTGGCGGAGATGGAAGGCCATGGACGTTCAGATGCGGGAACGCCTGGCCCGGAGATGTATTCTAGAGACGAGGTGCAACGGCATGGCAGCAAACGGTATGCAGAAGGTGAGATCGGTTTCAAGCGACGAGCAACGATCGGGTTATAAGTCATCGGCTCCGGCCAGCTCTCAGAGGCCAGCTCCTGTAAACGTTCCTAGCGCGATGGCGACTGCTTAGTCTCGCGGCAATCGCGATCCTGCTCGGGTTTTCGCGGGGATTGATCAAGGGTCATGATCTGCTCCTGCGCCTCCTGGAACGTGCCGGCTGGGTGGCTGAAGGTTCCACCCCTGTGAATGTTGCTGGAGACGGAATGCTTCTGTTGACCGAAAAGTCTGAGATTCACTCAGTGATGTTCCTTGGAAAAGGTTAGCCATGGCCACCCTGATAGCTCTTTCACCTGAGATTCTTGCCATGTACCAGCCTGTCATCGGGCTGGAGGTTCATGTGCAGCTGTTGACCGCTTCAAAGGCGTTTTGCGGGTGCGTCAACCAGTATGGCGGTCAGCCGAACACTCACGTCTGTCCGACATGCCTTGGGCTGCCGGGGGCGCTGCCGGTGTTGAACCGGAGGGCGGTGGAGTTTGCGGTTCTGGCGGCAAAGGCGATTCACTGCGAGATTCGTGAGACGAGTGTGTTTTCGCGCAAGAACTACTTCTATCCCGATTCGCCGAAGGGATACCAGATCTCGCAATACGATAAGCCGATTGCGGAGGGTGGCTATATTGACGTGCTCGATGCGAGCGGTGCGACGAAGCGGATCGGGGTCACGCGGCTGCACCTCGAAGAAGATGCGGGCAAGAGCACTCATGATGGCTTTGCAGACTCGGCGTCGAGGACGTACATCGATCTGAATCGCTGCGGAACACCGCTGGTTGAGATCGTGAGCGAGCCCGATCTGCGCAGCGCGGACGAGGTCTTCGAGTACCTGACAAAGCTGAAGGAGATTCTGCTCTACACCGGCGTGAGCGACTGCAACATGGAAGAGGGATCGCTGCGCTGCGACGCGAATGTGAGCGTTATGCTGAAGGGTGCGAAAGAGTACGGGACCAAAGCCGAGGTGAAGAATGTCAACAGCTTCCGGTACATTCGCGCAGCGGTCGAGTACGAGATCGAGCGGCAGATTGGCGTGATTGAAGAGGGTGGCCGCGTGGTGCAGGAGTCGCGGCTGTGGAACAACGCCGAGGGGCGGACCTATAGCATGCGCTCGAAGGAACAGGCGCATGACTACCGTTATTTCCCGGAGCCCGACCTGCCGCCGCTGGTGGTGAGTGCGGCGTGGCAGGCGGAGATTCTAAGGGCACTGCCGGAGTTGCCGGAGGCGCGGCGGGCTCGCATGCTCGCGGAGTATGAGATCAGTGTGCAGGATGCAGCGACGCTGACGGCGACGCGAGAGTTTGCGGAGAGGTTCGAGGCGGCGGCAAAGCAGGCGAAGAGTCCGAAGCGGGTGGCGGCGCTGCTGATGAGCGAGCTGACGATGCGGCTCCGGCTGGCAGGACTGGAACTGGAGCAGTCGCCTGTGTCGATGGCCGGGATCGTGATGGCGGCGGACCTGGCGGAGTCGGGCGAGCTGTCGAGCAAGATGCTGAAGCAGCTGCTCGACACGTGCTTTGCGGAGGGCAAGGACTTTCCGGCGATCTATGAGCGGGACAAGCCCAGGCAAATGTCGGATGTGGCGGCTATCGAGCGGATGATCGATGAGGTGATCGCAGCCAATCCGAAGCAGGTGGAGCAGTATCGTGGGGGCAAGAAGACGGTGGCGGCGTTCTTCGTGGGCAACGTGATGCGGCTCTCGAAGGGGCAGGCGAACCCGGTGCTGCTGAATGAGTTGGTTGTGAAGAAGCTGGATAGTTAAGCCTTTCTCCCTCCAGAACCTGTCTAAAGACTGGACGGACGCCCTGCGCGGGCGGCGGTCACTTCGTGACGTGTCTACCGGTCTTGGCAGGATGATCCTCTTGGGACCGTCCGATGGTCGGCACGAACATTTGTTTGCGACCAGCGGGAGCACCACGCAACGCGATCACCACGAAGTGACTGCGTCACGCGCAGTGAGCCCGTCCGGCAGGACTGCTCTTGCAAATTTTTAGACAGGTTCCACTAGACTTGGCGGATGCGTCTGCGCTTCCTGGTCTCTGGCTATGTTTGTTCCCAGATTATTGACTATGTCCGTTCGCGGCGAACAGGGTGGATGCTGGCGGCGGCGGTGGCAGGCGCCCTGGCTGGATGTCGAGCGCGTACGCCGTATATGGTCCCGACCGGGCCGATGCCCGCAAACACAGTGTTGCTTTCACAGATGATGCAGGAGCTCTCGGCGCGGCCGGGATTTACGGAGACGCTGCTGGCGCAGTTGAATCACGGACAGAAGCGCGGGCCCGCGTTGCTGACACCGGCGCTGGTCGACCGCATGCGCCACATGATCCTGGGGAAGGACTGGCGGGGGCTGGACCGTTTTCCGGGATGGACGATGTGCGAGATCAACCCGACGGTGCGGGTGGTGGGTCACGTGGCGGGCAGAGACGTGAAGGTGGAAGACCTGGCGACGGCAGGCGGCGCGCCACTCGCCGGTGTGAATCAGACGTCGACGAAACTGCTGAAGGAGTATGTCGATCTTGGGCCGTACACGCTTGAGAAGACGGCAGCGGTGGATTTAAACCGGCCTTCGGACCGGGGAGGTTTTCCGTCAGAAGGTCTGACGAGCACGCTGGGCGCAGGGGTGGTGCGGGGGGATGGACCGGACCCGGCGATCGCACCGCTGCATGCGGAGAGCCAGCGCCTGGCGGAGGTGTTGAACCGGCTGGCTCTGAATCATCTTAGGGGTGCGGCGGCACTGACTGCCTCGCTCGATGGGCGAAGAGCAACGACGCCAGAGGATCTGATCCGGGTGCTGACGGAGACAGGGCATGAGGTAGTGGTCTCGGATGCGCGCTACTTTGCGAACTTCGGCCACTTCCACTACAAAGGTCAGGATGTGATGATGCCGTTCTTCATCAACTCGCAGATCGTTGTGCCCGGGACGAAGCGGCCTCTGCTGGTTCCGGTAAGCCACGCGGAGTATGAGTGGACGGTGCGCGGCCCGAAGATCAACGCCGATGTGGCGTGGTACTTCGGCATCGACGGGAAGGCGGAGTTCCGCACCATGGATGAGTTGAATCAGCCGTGGGTGCTGGGGCGGCATGCACATGCGTATCGTGGACCGGATGCGGTCGAGGTGACGCGACTGGTGAAGGAGATGATGGTCGCCTACGCGCACCTGCATGGGGCGCATCCGGCGCTGCCGTTCGGCGGCTATTATGCCCTGGGCGTGTGCCAGGACAGCGTGGCGGCCATCGAGAAGAAGATGACGGGAGCGGCGACCCTGTTTCCGAATACCGCGGATGAGGCGCTGTTCAACGATCCACGCGATGCCGAGGTGAATACGCTGATCGCGGCCATTCCGAAAGATCGCGCCGGGGCAATGCCCCAGCCGGAGAGGATCTTTGGTTCGCTGCCGACTACGGATCTGCATGCGATCACGATCCCGGGGCTGACCGCGGATCTGGTCAGCGTCCAGGCAGCCTGGGACCAAGGAACACTGCGGCGAACGCGTGGACGCGAGCATCGGATCGTCGTGGCTTTGGAGGTTGCGGGATTTGTGCTCGCGTTGGGTGTCGCGTTCTGGCTGCGGCGCAGGGTCGGTTGACCCAGTGCTGCAATGCGCACCGTATCTTATGCAACGAAAGTAGCTTGGAGGCGACTCCTATGGATGGAGGCAAAACGATGGCGACGAAGAAGGCAGCGGCGAAAAAGGCGACGACGGCTGCAACCAGCAAGCCGGCAGCAACTACGAAGACCGCCGCGAAGAAAACAATGCCGACGAAGAAGGCGGTGAAGAAGGCTCCGGCGAAGACTGTCGCCAAGAAAGCTTCCTCGAAGACGAAGTATAGCCCCGCAGCCGGTCAGAGCGTCGAGCGTGAGCTGAAGGCGATGAAGCAGGGCAAGCTGAAGAGCGATAGCGGACAGAAGGTCATGAATCCGAAGCAGGCCATCGCAATCGGCCTGTCTGAGGCGCGACGGGCTGGAGCGAAGGTTCCGCCACCACCACCACCTCCTCCACCTGTAGACAAGTAGAACCGAGGAATCTCTGCAGATTCGGTAATCGAATGTGTGGAGAGACTTACTTCTTGTCGGACGAGGACGAGGACGACGAAGCAGCGGGCGCCGGTGCCGCGACGGGGGTGGATGCTGCGTTTTTCGCAGCAGGACTACCCGCCGGCTTACTCTCTGTACTCGACGACGGCGCGGCATCACCTTTGTTGTCCTTGCCTCCCTTGCTCTCGCTGCCGCTTTTGCTCTCGCCGTCGCTCTTATTCTCACCGCCGCTCTTGTTCTCGCCGCCTCCTTTGTTTTCTGCACTCTCCTTGCTTTCGCCGGAGGAGGGTTTCTGGTTGCCGTATCCATCGGCGTACCAGCCTCCGCCTTTGAAGGAGATTGCGGGCGCGGAGATGACGCGCTCGAGCGAACCGCCGCAGTGGGGGCAGGTGGTGATCTCGGGGTCGGAGAATTTCTGAATCTTCTCGGTGTGCTTACGGCAGGCAGTGCATTCGTACTCGTAGAGCGGCATGTTTATTCCTTTTTTCCGAGTGTGCGGCAGTTACGAAGGATGAATCGGCAGAGGCGCATCGCTTGCCGGATCCCAGATGTGGAGGTGCTCTGCCATTGCCGCATCGAGCAACTTCTTATCGGATGCAATGAAGACGAGCGAGTCAGAAGACTTGAGCGCCTGTTGAACGACTAGAGCCGATGCCAACTGAACTGCGTCAAGAGCACGAAGATTCTGGCGATCGATGATGTTCATGGAGCGTTCTACCACTGCTTGCGTAAGCGCTTGTTCCACAACGCGTTCCGATTCCGCGGCGAGCGATCGAAGCGCCATGATTGCATCCTGCTGGACGATGTCTCCCGCAGTCTGGCGTTGTCTGACAGCGGAACGAACCTCGATCGCTGCCAGGACCGAGATAATTCTGTGCCGATCTTCGCAGCTGTCTACGAGGGCGATCAGATTACTGGTGCCTGGTTCGACGATGAACAGTTTGGCAAAGGCGCTCGAATCTAGAAAGTAGCGGTTCAGAGGCTTCCTCGATCGCGAAGGATGGTCGAGGAGACAGACTCGCCGCGTACGGAGACCGGATGAAATCGCTTAGCTGGTACCGCAGGGGTTGTCACGCGCGGGTCGGTCTGTTGCTCCTCACGCTCCAGGATGCGCAGTGCGGCGCGAACGACCTCGCTGGCGTTTTCATAGCGTCCACTCTCGAGACGGGATGCGATGAACTGATCGAGTTCCGGAGTGAGATTGACGTTGCGAGTCGGCATGGTCGCAGCCCTTTAGATCAGCCTACGCTGATTGGCAAAGATTGCCAACTAACGTGCGGGAGGTGGCAACCCATGCAGTGACACTCGTCAGAGTTGGCCGAGTTCTATCAGCCGCACACCGGCGATGGCTTCGACCTTGCGGAGAGCTTCGATGGCGTTGCTGACGGAGGCAGTGTCTCTGGCATCGATCTGGACCACGGCGAGAGCCTGGCCTTGAGGAACGCGCTGCGAACGGGCTGGCGTCTCCTGGGCGCGGCCCAGGGCGAAGTTCGCAATGTTGAGCGCGTGTTCCCCGAGGATGGTGCCGATGCGGCCGATAACGCCCGGAACGTCGTGATTGCGGATCACGACCAGGGTCCCGTTGAGAGGAGCCTCGATGTCGATTCCATCGAAGGTGAGCAGGCGGGGCGAGTTGCCGTGGAGGACGGTCGCGGAGGCGGAGACCTCGCCTTCGGACGAATGGAGGACGAGCTTGAGGACGCTGCCAGAGCCTCCGGTAACGAACTCCTTCTTGTCCTCCTGGATCCGGATGCCACGCTCGGCCGCGATGGCGGCGGCATTGATGCGATTCACATCCGACGAACCCTCTGAAGTGGCGAAGATGCCGGCGATGGCAGCGTTGCGGATCAGGTCGGTCTTTCCGGTGGCGATGCGGCCGCTATAGGTGACCTGGATATTCTCGAGGTTGCCGGGCGTTGCATGCGCCAGGAACTGACCGAGACGGGCGGCCATCTCGATATAGGGCGCGACCTCGATGTACTCCTCGTGCGAGAGGCTCGGGAGATTGACCGCGTTCTGGACGACACCCAGCTTGAGATAGTCGCGAACCTGCATGGCGAGCTGGATGCCTATAGCCTCCTGTGCCTCGTCGGTGGCGCCGGCGATATGGGGCGAGAGGATGACGTTATCGAGATTGTAAAAGGGCGAGGTTTTGAGCGGCTCCTGGTTGAAGACGTCGAGGGCGGCACCGCCGATGTGGCCGGACGCGATGGCGTCCGCGAGGGCCTGCTCGACGATCAGTTCACCGCGGGCGCAGTTGATGATGCGCATGCCCTTCTTCATGATGGCAAGCGAGGTGGCGTTTACGAGGCCTTCAGTCTGTGTGGTGAGGCCGACGTGGAGGGTGAGATAGTCGGATTCGTTGAAGATCTCGTCGATGGGGACGAGGGTTACGGAGTTCTCGCGGGCGATCACGGGAGCGACGAAGGGATCGTAGCCGATGATCTCCATGCCGAAGCTGAACGCTCGCCGCGCTACCTCCAATCCAATGCGCCCGAGGCCGACGATGCCGAGGGTCTTGCCGCGGAGTTCGGAGCCCTGAAGCGTTTTCTTATCCCATTTACCTGCGTGCATGGTTGCGTTCGCGCGCGGGATGGAACGAGCGAGCGCGATCATCAGGCCGAGGGTGAGCTCGGCGACGGCGACGGCGTTGGCGCCGGGTGTGTTCATGACGACGATGCCGCGATGGGTAGCGGAGGCGGTGTCGATATTGTCGACGCCAACGCCGGCGCGACCGATGACGCGGAGCTTCGGGGCGGCGGCGAGCAGGGCAGCGTCGACCTGAATGGCGGAGCGAACGACGAGGGCATCGGCGTCGGCCAACTCGGCGGCGAGGCCGTTCTGAATCTGGTCGGGGGTGACGATCTGCCAGCCGGGCTCCTGCTTGAAGACGGCGAGGGTGGCAGGCGAGACCTTTTCTGCGAGAACGATCTTCATAGGACTAGTGTAGCTGGCGGTGTGGGTCGACTGAGGAGCCCTGGCCTCACACTTGAGAACTACCTCCGCAGTGGTGTCGAGAGAGGCGTTTCTTTGAAGTCAGCAGAGTTCCGAGGAGGAAGGGAGCGAAGGTCAGTGACGTTCTCTTCGCATTCCAGGTGCACATGGATTACTCCTGGACTGAGCGCAGGAAGGAAGTGATTTGATTCCCTCCTGTTGCCCGTCACTTTGCCGGTCACTCGGAGCAACTCTGACGTGTTGAACTTGTACGAAGCTCAGTAAGTACATAGGCAATTGGCGTCGATTTAGAACCACTACTGTTGAGAGCGCGTTTCTCGGTACCGGTTATAGCTGTTCCAGCTTTGACGACGTAACACCCTGACGCATGAATCTCAAGTCTTTGGGTGGAGAATCGGCGATACTACATGTATGTTTTCATCCGGTGTCTTGCGCTCAATCGGTGCCATTGTTCTGGGAAGCAATATCATTTCCTTACCGTTGAAGGCGTGCACGATTTTCATGCAGAGTACGCAGCATCGAATCTTGATCGGAAACAACGAGGACAACAGCCCAGACACACCGACTCATCTCTGGTTCCATGCGCCTCGGCACGGCGAACATGGTTACGTGCTTTGGGGCGGCAATCAGGTTGAGCCTGAGGGTGGGATCAATGACAAGGGTGTGTTCTTCGATGCCGCTGCCTTGCCTCGCAAGATCCTCCTGAAGCGGAAAGCCGGACTACCCGACCTGAACGGGTATGCTGTAGTTCCCATTCTCAGTCACGTGGCTTCCGTCCAGGAAGCTTTGGATCTGCTGAGCCGATTCAACCTTGTTGAGCAGGAGAAAGCGCAGATCTTTCTGGCCGATGCGACTGGCGATTACGCGGTCGTGCACGCCAACTATGTGGTTCGAAAGAAGCCTGGTCAGGCGAACTTTGTGCTGACAAATTACGCTCTACAAGATGACCCCGAAGCCAATCAAGTCTGCTGGCGCAGGAGGACGGTACAGCAGGAGATAAACATGAATCCTGTGTCTTTGAAGACCATCAGTCAGGCTCTCCAAGATTCTGCGCAACGCGATCCAGGTAACGCTTCGCTCTATTCAGAGGCCATCGACCTGAAACGCCGACAGGTGCTGCTGTATGTCCGCCAGGACTACCTACACCCAGTGTCTCTTTCGTTAGATCGAGAGTTGAGAAAAGGAGACCACGACATGGCGATGGAGAGCCTTGTCCCGCCTCCGCTCACGGCTGCCATAAAGCTTAGGGGTGCACCCGCTGTCCTGCAAGATCAAGCATCGCTAAGGCACAATTCCGCAAAGCAGTTCCGAGATGCCGCCTATGCGTTGGCAAATCAAGGTGATCCTGTGACAGGGCTGAAGTTCCTCGATGAAGAAACTCGCCGCTTCGGAGATGCGAATAAGACGCATGGGGACCGGGGCGTGTTTCTAGTGGCTAGTGGCAAAAAGACACAGGCAGCGGAGGAGTTCTCTCGTGCTCTTCGCGAAAACCCAAACGACCATCAAGCGAATTTGTTTGCCAGTAAGACCGGTGTCGTGCGCTTCCGCCTTCGAGCTTTTCCAAATGCGGAACACGTAGCCATAGCAGGAAGCTTCAACAACTACAGCAAAGACGCTCTGCTACTCCGGAAACAAGGCGAAGAGTGGATTGGAGAGATCCACTTGACTCCCGGCCAATACGCATACCAGGTTTTCGTGGATGGCACATGGCAAATGGACCCGGAGAACGGGCTATTGACCAAACCCGAACAGTGGTGGATCTCTTCCTTAATCGTGCAGGACCAGCCCGGCATCGTTCGATCAGTAACGGCAAGTCGGCTTCTCGCAAAAGAATTCGCCAAGCATGAATAGGAACATGATGTGTAGCGTAGATCCCTGATCTATCTCGATAAGTTGCATCGGGGTGAGGTTGGCGTCCCATACGCGGTTCCGACCGCTGATTGGCGAGAAGCGGTTCCCGCCACCAATGTGTTTTAGGTCGCAGAACGGCCCATCGTATAAAAGGTTATATGCGCCCTCTACGAAAGCTGCTGTCCATTGCGGCTGTCTCTACCGCTCTTCTCTATGTGATGGCATCTCGGACAGCAATTGGTCAGACCGATGACCTCGGTTGCGATCTCCATGCGAGTAGCCTACAAAGGCTTTACGCACATTTGGGAAGCGATGAGCATCCGGACCTCAAGGGGATCGTAATTCTATGCGATGGCCAGCGTGTGAGCGAAACGTACTTCAACGGTGACACTGCCGAGAGTCTGCACGACATACGTTCGGCCACCAAGAGCATTACAGCAACCCTCATGGGCATCGCCGTCCAGCGGGGTCTAGTCCATAGCCTCAACGATTCAATCGCTGTCTATTTGCCGGGTCTACCGCACGACGGAAAGCAAAAGATCACCATTCGCGACCTCTTGACCATGCGGTCAGGCTTGGCGGCAAATGATGACGACCCACTCTCGCCAGGGAATGAGGACAACCTCGATAAGGCATCCGACTGGCTCAAGGCTGCCTACGCCATTCCCATGAAAGAACAGCCAGGGCACACCTACGTGTATTGCTCCCTAAACGCATTCCTCACCGGTGTCATCGTGTCGAACGCAGCCAAGATGCCTCTGGATAATTTTGCACGTAAGAACCTCTTTAGCCCACTGGCAATTAGCCGCTTCGACTGGCTCAAAGCCGCAGGAGGGCAAACGAAGGGTCAGGGCAACCTGTCGATTCGGACACGCGATCTTGCTGCGATCGGACAGATGTACTTGAATCATGGTGTATTGCAAAGTAGGCGAATTCTTAATCCTGAGTGGATCGAGCAGAGCTGGGCAAAGCAGGTTCAGATATCCAGCAGCGATCCTTACGCCGATTTCTATGGGTTCATGTGGTACTCGCGGGACGAACCAACCAGCACGAGTCCAACACCCGTTCACTTCGCTTCAGGAAACGGTGGCAATAAGATTTACGTCGTGCCATCCCGTCACCTTGTCATCGCTATCACTTCAAGTGCGTATGGTCACGGCTACGGCCAGCGGCGCTCGCAAGCCATCCTCTTTAGCATCCTCTCGAACACAAATATCCTTTAGACCCCATGAACAGCCATCGGTTCTGATAAGTCGGCTTGTGTTGACCGATTGCTGGCCCAGCAATCGTAAGTGGCGCTAACAGGCCGAGGCGCTTATTTGACTGGTCTGCGGGCAGATCTCCAGTTCAGGGTGGGTTGGTCGGCAATTCGGAAGTTGGGCAAACAGGACGCGGGGCGCAGGTTTATAGCTCGATTCTCGACCGATCATGCGGTGCTGAGCAAGAATGGCCCTACGGGCGGAAGAAGTGCGGCACGAAGGAACTGAGATTGTCCGTGATGGGGCCGGTGGATTCGCGGATACCGAGGCCGCAGCACTCCTGGTCGATCATCCAGAGGCCGAGGACGGGATGATGGCCGTCGAAGACTGCTTCGGGGGTTAGCGCCTGGATGATCTGGGGGCCGGTGTAAGGGCCGCTTGTGCTGGCGATCGTGGCGCCGTTTCGAACGATGGTGACGTTTGCACCTTCGCGGGAGAACAGGGGTTTGCGGACGTAGTCGCGCATACCGTGAGTCGCTGCGGGGAGGATGGAGAAGACAGGTGCTGCGTTGGGGTTGACCTGCTGCCAGCCGCTTGTGTCGGCACGCCGCTCCCCGGAGTCGGAACGTGAGGCCGCCGGAGTTGTTGCTGGACCTTCGAAGTGTGCTTCCAGCAGCAATTCGTGGTTGGGGAAGAGCTGCCAGAGGATGGGCAGGATGCCCTTGTTCGAGAGCAGGAGTTTCCAGATGGGCTCGATCCAGCGCATGTCCTGATAGGTTGCAAGGGCGTGGGCGCCGAACTCCTCCTGGAGCATGATCTCCCACGGATAGAGCTTGAAGACGGAGAACATCTGGTCCTCGTTGGGATCGACGAAGGCCTGGCGCTCGTCGTTCCAGCCGATCTCTTCCATGTACATCTGAAGGGTTGCGAGGCCGGCCTGCTGGGCGGTGTCGCGCAGGTAGGCCAGGGTGAGTTGATCTTCAGGGGAGGCTGCGCCGGCGAAGTAAACGGACTTTGAAAGATATGGGGCAACGTTCTTCCACTTCGCGATGAGCTTGTCGTGAATGGAGTTGAACTGGTCAGGTGCTCTTGAGTGCGAAGCGGCTTCAAGGGCGGGTGAAAGAGCCTTCAGCCAGTCCCACTGGACGACGGCGGCTTCGAGCAGCGATGTGGGCGTGTCGGCGTTGTACTCGAGCAGCTTGGGTGGAGCGGTCCCGTTGTAGGCGAGGTCGAAGCGGCCGTAGAGAGCGGGTGGTTCATTCTCCCATGCCCATTCAATAGCGGAGATGGCTGCCTCGGGGATGTCCAGCTCGGCATACCGCTTCTCGTCGATCACATGCTGGGCGGCGGCGAGACACATTGTTTGGAGGGTGTTGCCGGCGCTCTCGAGGGTATCGATTTCAGCGGCACTGAACTCGTATGCGGCGGACTCGTCCCAGTACGGGAGGCCTCCTTCGAGGGTGTGGAATGCAAGCCCCACAGCCTGGACCTTCTGCTGCCAGTTCTCGCGCGGGCTGAGGGAGACGCGTTTCATTATTCTCCTGCGCTGCCGTGTTCGCCGCCGGAGAGAGTGCTGCCAAAGCCTCCGCGCGAGGTACTGCCGGAGTAGCTGTGGCCCGGAGCCGGGGTGAACATCCCGCCACCCGCGGGTGAGCCGATGCCGTATCCGCCATAGCCGCCATAGTAGAAGCGGTACGGCATGGGGATGAAGAAGAAGCCGCCGCGGCCGTCGGGGCGTTGCTGCTGCCCGGTCTGCTTGCACAGGTTATCGGCGACGACGCGATTGGTCTCGTCCACGCAACGCTGCATCTCCGGTTTGCGACAACCAGCCAGGAGCGCAAGGGCTGCCGAAGCGAGGAGTGGAGCGGCGACTTGTGCGGAGCGTCTCATGCGTGATGCCCAGCGTACCAAAAACATCGATAGATGACACGGATCAAGGCGGATTGAAGAGCAGATCAAGGCGCATTGAAAGCGAGAAGGGACGAGACCGATTTGTCTTGATCCGAGGCTATCCGCGTAGATCCGCGGTCGGGTTATGCAGACCCGAACTTCGGGTTCCGGAGGGAGCAGCATGCATCGGTTCGGCCGCAGATGCAGGTCGAGTCAGCCGCAGCTGTGGGGGAGCGCTCGGCGTAGAGCTTCTGGGCGGCGATGAGGCCATTGCCGAAGGCAAAGTCAGCGGGCGGACACGATTTCGCGACGACCTGTTCCAGAGCACCGATGAGCGCGATGGTATCCATGTAGTCGAAGAAGCCGAGGTGCGCAATGCGAAAGATCTGTCCCTTCATCTCTCCCTGGCCGTTGGTGATGATGGCGCCGAAGCGGGACTTGAGTTCCTTTACTATTACGCCGGAATCGATTCCGGCTGGAGGAAGCACAGCGGTAGCTGCCGCGCTCGGAGTGTCAGGAGCGAAGAGGGTCATGCCGAGAGCCTGGACGGCGGCACGCGTCATGGCGGAGATCGTCTCGGAATTTTCGACGAGGCGCTTGCGGCCTTCGACGAGGCTGCCGGCCGGGTTCTCCGGTGTGCCAGCCTGCGCGGCGATGTAGTCGAGGGCTGCGCCGAGGGCGGCGATCAGGGCTACCGAGGGGGTATAGGCAGACTCGCCATTCCTGGCGTTCTTGCGTTCTTTGCGGAGATCGAAGTAGTACCGCGGGTTATAGCTTGCCTCCATCCGGTCCCACGCCTTCTCGCTGACTGCAAGATAGCTGAGGCCGGGTGGGATCATGACGGCCTTCTGCGACCCGCCGATAAGGATGTCGACGCCGAGCGCATCCATGTCGAGGTGCGAGGTTCCGAGGCCGGTGATGGCATCGACCACAAGCAGGGCTTCATGGCCATGCTCCTTGAGCAGTTTCGCAACCGCGGGAACGCAGTGGCGAACGCCGGTCGAGGTCTCAGTTGCCTGCATGAAGACGACGCGGGTCTCGAGTTTCAGCGCGGCCTGGACAGCATCGATCGAGAAGGTCTGACCATAGGGCGCACTGACAACGTCAACAGCGCAGCCGAAAGCTTTTGCGAGGGCAGACCAGCGTTCGCCGAACTTTCCGGCTGTGAGAACAAGCACCCGATCGCCGGGCGAGGTCAGGTTGGAGACCGCGGCCTCCATGGCTCCGGTCCCCGAACTGGACAGAACGATGACGTCGTTTTGCGTGCCGACGAATTCTTTGAGTTGGCCGAGGACGCGTGTGTACAGGGCGCGGAACTCTGCCGTTCGATGATGAATATCCGCAGCTGCCATAGCAAACTGGGCGGCGGGAAGAAGAGGGGTGGGACCAGGCGTGAAGAGGCGTGTCTTACGGATCATGAGTCTATTGTAACGAGACGGTCGGAATGACAATGCCTCGGACGGCGCGCCGCGCAACGAGGTGCAACCTCTATCACATCCGCGTCAGGGACTCGTCGCTCTGGAGCTAGATTGGCTATCTTTCGATAAACGAACAGAAGGCTCATGCACGAGCGAACGTCAACGAGTTTCAGCGACAAGAAGGTAGCCGTTCGGAACGGCCCTGCACTGAGAGCCAGCTGAAGCGTGCCATACCGATCCATCCGCATACTTGATCTCTGTCAATTCGACCCAGCTCACGGCGTTCAGTTTCGTCATCCAAATCTCTGACTGGAATAGACTCGCAGCTTGCACTTTGCTGCGAAGTTCAAAGATCTCTGTCGTGTGCGTGTCCATATCAGCACTTGCGGGATCAGCACTTGCGGGACCAGCACTTGCGGGCATTTTGCGGACGTTGCCGGACATTCCATGCACAGTGATGTCGGCCTGGACGATGTTCGATGCGTCCATGTGGTCGAATTTAAGCTGAAGTCCCTGGTTGTGCGGGATCTGTGCAGCATCTTTCGCGAACAGTACTTCCGATGCGGCCCTTCTTCTCACGGAGAACCCTATCGGGCACGCTACGCTGGCTGGACCCGGAGTCAATATCGCAGCCGTGCTGCCGGTGCCGGTTTGCGCCGACAGACCGACGGAAGATAGCAACATCATGAGGCTAATCGACGCGGAGCGCATACCGAGTTCTCCTGGTTCTGAGTAGGAACACTTACAACATACGCTTGAACGACACTGAGCGCGAGCGAGATTCGGCGGCTGCATGGCACGGCAGCCGTCATCTATACGACGGTTGAACGAGAGCAAGGTTTGTACGCTCCTCGGATTCGCCAGCCTGAGCAAAGAAATGCCGGAGGCTCTGGGGAGCCTCCGGCATTCGGTTATGACCTGTACAAGGTGTGGGTAGAGTGTTAGCTGAACAGGCCGTTGAGGCCGTTCGGAAAGAAGACGCCCGTGTACTTGCCGCTCGTGGCGGGAGACTTGCTTCCCGTTACGATCTTCAAGACCTGGGTCGTGCTGCGGGAGTACGTCTTCGAGTAGTTCGGTTTATCGGTCTGTGCATCGACAATCGTGGCTGCCTGCACACCGGTGGTCCCGTTCAGCATGACGCTCTGGAAGCCCACACCGATGTCGTCGGTTGTAGTGCTGCCATCGAGTCCCATGCGGGTTGCGGAGATTTGCTGGGTGTACTTCTGCAGTCCTGCTGAACCAGTCGGATCGGAGGCGAAGATCGACGTACGGATAAGACCTGCGTGGTAGGCTTCGACTGCCAGAATTCCGGCTGCCGGACCGAGGTACTTTGGATCGGTGATGAGGGGAGCCGCACCACTGTATGCCGTGACGCCGACATCCTCAAACACGTATGCGCCGATGAGGAAGTTCTGGTCGTTCGCGAACGGATCGAACGTGTTGGCGATTCCGGCCGCGGACGCCAGCGTGTTGAAGCTGGTATAGAGGTCGAGATTTGGTTGTGCGACTGCAGCGCCGGCGAGCGCGCTGCGCAGGAATTTGACGTGGTTCCGCTCCTCGGCTGCCGTCTCGTTCGCGTAGGCCATAATGCCAGCAACCTTCCAGGGAACGAGGCAGGCTGCTGGGCCGCCCGGCTTGGTAGCAACAGTACCGCCGCCGGTCGGTGCTGCTCCGGCGCCGATGCCGATGCTCATCATGTCGATCGTCATGCCGGAGGTGGCCAAGGTATAAAAGTTCGCCTCGAGATACTCAAGGTTGAGGGCGAAGTTGAGGATGTCAGCATCGGTGTAGGCAGGCGCCGCCTGTGCGTCGGCGGACTTGACCCCCCCGAAGGCAAGACCGGCGAGAGCTGCGGACCCGAGGGAGAGCATCTTGCGACGGCTTTTTACGATGATGTCGTCTACTAACTGTGTCTCTAGATTTGCCATTGGAGAATCCGTCCTTATTTTGTCGTTACGCTGATGAGACCGTTCATGCCATTGGGGAAGAAGACGCCGCCCTTGACACCGGCTGCGGGAGCAGCTCCGTAGACGATATGCAGGACCTGATCAGTAGTGCGGGCAAAGGCGATCGAGTTCGCATCGGCAGCGACGATGGTGCCGGCGGGCTTGTACACGGTGGGATCAAACGGAATCGCGTACGGAGGAAGCGGTGTCAGAGGAGTCTCATTGCCGCCGTTGGGGGAGCCGTCGAGCTTGGCTCGGAGAGCGCTGATCTGGTTGGCAAGGTTGATGTAGGTATTGTCCGGGGTAACCAGAGTCGCCGTTGTCTTTGCGTGCTGCACGGAGTCCGCGATCAGAAGTATGCGAACTTCTGCGGCATGATAGGCCTCAACTGAGAGGATGGCAGCAGCGGCGGCTAGATTACCCTTTTTATCTGTCAGAGCACCAGCCGCACCGTGGTAGGCGGTTACACCGACATCCTCGAAGACGAAGGCGCCAACCAGGAAGGCCTGGTAGCTCGAGAACGGATTGAACATGCCACCCATGATTCCAGCGGCAGCGGCTGCGGTATTGAAGCTGGCGCCCAGATCGATGGCGGGTGCCGGTACGGCCGCCGATGCGAGAGCGCTGCGCAGGTAGCGAACGTGATCCAGCTCGTTCATCGCAATCTCGTAGATGTAGTTCTGCTGGACGGCGGTGAGTCCCAGAACCGCGCTTCCGCCAGTCGTCTTGCTGGTGGCGTTTCCGGAATCGGTAGCGGAGAGGCCTTGGCCAGTAGCAGCACGAAGGTAGAATTCTGCTTCGAGATACTCCAAATTCAGAGCAAAATTGAGATAATCCACGTCAGTGAGCGCCGGGGTAGCGGTCGTGGTGGGTGCGGGGGTTGTGGTCGGGGGCGGAGTCGTCGTAGCGGGTGTGCTGCTGCTGCAGCCGGCTACTAACGTTCCGGCTGCGACGGTTCCTGCTCCGGCGAGAAAGCCTCGACGGGACAGCGCCTTTTCTACAAGATCATTCAGTTTCTTTTCCACAATTTACCTCTCCTTGGTGCCAACTGCTTCTGAGCCTATGTCACAAGTAACGTTTCGTTTGTGACGTTGGATGTGAGACGAAAAGCATTTATTATCGAATCTTGCTGCGGGATAACTTGTATCACACTTTTGTTACCAGGTTACGTCGGAGTTATTACGTGAGTATAGGGCAGAGAGTTCAAATCGAGATTGTAAGCGCGATGAAAGCCCACTCGGAGCATCGTCTCACGACGCTTCGCATGGTCAAATCGGCGTTGAAAAATAAGGAGATCGACAAGCGGGAGCCTCTGACCGAGGCGGAGGAGACTCAGATTCTTACAACGCTGATCAAGCAGCGCAGAGAGTCGGTGGAATCCTTTACCAAGGGAAATCGCCCAGAGCTGGCCGAGAAGGAATCCGTCGAGATTGTGATGATTGAAGAGTTTCTGCCGCAGGCGGCGGGGGAGGAAGAGGTGCTTGCGATCGTTCGCGGCGCGATTGCGCACCTTGCTGAGGGGGGAAACAAGCCCGGGCCGAAGGATATCGGACCGGCAATGCGGGTTGCGCAGCAGCGCATTCTCGCAAGTGGGCTTCGGGCGGATGGCAAGGTGGTGAGCGAGATGGTCAAGGCAGAGCTGGCGCGGAGCTAAGAAGCTTTGATCTGGTTGCTCTGTCTGAGCAATCCATGTCCTGGCGGTCGAGCCGCATTCACTATGTACGACTTACAGCCCTAGCTGAAGAGTTCCTCCGAGATGAAGGCCCTGGTTACAGCTTCCCTGAAAGGGATCTTGGGAACGAACTACAAACGACTACATACGTGATTGCGGTATAAGGAGAGCGATTCACGCAGCTACTGTCCCGCCATATGGGGGTGGAAGAGATGATGATTGATGTCGGGCCAGAACTCTTTGAAGACAAAGGTAGCTGCATCCACGCCGACATTTTGACCCCACTTACCGCCGACATTGCCGAAGGTGCGCTGACTGGCTGGATAGTAGAAGGCTGAGATCCCAGAGGCAATAGCCGAGCCCGCGATTTCGCCAGCGTTGAAGGTCTCCTTACCGGCGTCGTTGCGCGTGATGACAACGCGGGTAATAGCGTAGCGGCTGCGTTTGAGGAATCCACCCCTACCGAGTGTGTAGTACCGGGTATCCTCGTGGGTGGCTGCAGGCACGATGAACTCTACAAAGTAATTTTCGACGGTTTGATCGACAAGGTTGTGCCAGTAGTAGCGGCCATAGCCGACTGCTCCCTGGCGGAACTCCGGTGTGGAGTTCCGGGCCTGCGAGTAGCCGGCGAGGACGCCGGGCAGAATGAAAGACGAGTAGTCAAACGAATCCCGGGTTACAGTGACGAACTTATCCTTGACGGATTGCGGTGGAAGCTTCACGTCCGCGCTGACCGCCCGGAAGTTGGGAATGATGCCGAGGATGCGCTTGGTCTGGACGTCCCGGCTATTAGCCGGCTGAGACGCCGAGGCTCGCTGGTCCGGCGTAGAGACCTGCGGGGCATCCGGAAGAGACGTGCTGCTGCTCGATGAACCCCATGAGGATGAGCTCGATGAGGTTGCGGAGAGCATTGCGGGCGCGCTTTCAAGCCGTGCGATCGAAGCTTGTCCGGCAGGCGCAACCGCGGGCAGGGTGCTTCCCTGGGCGTTCGCGACGCTACACAGCAATGATGCGCACAGGAGGGCGGTCAGCGGGTGCAGGAGTGTTGACTTCACGTTTGGCATCCTCAGTTAGACGTGCGATGGGTGGCCATGGATTCCAATCTTCTGCGACACGCATGGGGGTGAGAAGTACGCGTCCGGCATGTTTCGAGGAAACCATCCCGGAGTGATCAGGACCGACTGCTGACGTCCGTAGGTGAGGGGATCTACTCACGAATGATCTTTACAAAGACGCCGTCGGGGAGAATCGTGTCTCCGAGAATATGGACGACGCCGTCGCGGGTAAATCCGCGGAGCATGGCATCGGCTTTGGACGGTGTTGCGAGTGGAGGGGATGGCGCAGGACGGTTCCCAAAGGATATTGGAATAGGCAAGGTTTCGGACTTCGCAGGATAGGGTGTGGCTTTCAGGGTAGCCGGCGGGCTGCCTAGACGATATGCGCCACGATCTGTGTCCCGGTTCATGCCCCGGTCCATGGCCTCATTTGCGAGGCGGTCGGCGTCCTTGTTCTTGTGGCGGAGCGCGTGGGAGATCACGAACTCGTCCAGCTTGGCGATACGTCGTTTCGCCTCGTCGTGAAGTGGTTTCAGGTCGGGGCTCTTGACCTGATAGGTACCCTGAATCTGTTTCACCATAAATTCCGAGTCGGAGACAACTTTCAAGCGCCGGTGATGGTGATCAATGGCGTACTGGAGACAGCCAAGCAGGCCGGAATACTCCGCGTAGTTGTTGGTGCGCACTCCCAGAAACTCGGAGAGTTCGGCGAGTAAAGCGCCGCTTTCATCCTGGACGAGGGCACCATAGCCAGCGGGTCCCGGATTGCCGCGTGCGCCGCCATCGCAATGCGCGTAGATCCAACCGGGCTGGGATGTGGATCTCAACGGGAGCTCGGTCGCGGCGTCAGAGGAGAAGAGGCTTGGGGTGGTGAGACGCGGAGTGATAAGGCGCGGCGGCATACCGATGAGTTTACTGGAGATGGGTGGTTCAGGGGCGGTATGCTGCTTACCTTCCAGGAGAGAGAGGGTCTATCGAAGTGCAACAATCTCCTGACTCCGGAGTCAGACAGGCATGAAAGCTGAAGTGTTGGGAATGAGTTTTGGAGTCTCTCCCCGTATGCGCCGGGAGAGGCCAGGATACGCACCGCTGTTGCGGGTGGCGGTAGAATCACTGCCAGCGATGGCAAAAGCAGTGACGCAACCCGGAGCTCGTGGCGGCAAGCTGACGCAGGCGCAGATCGAGGCACGCGCCCAACAGCGGATCGAAGACGATGATCTGATCCGGGAAGCGCAGGGGGGCGATCGAACTGCATTTGATGCGCTGGTTCGACGCTACGACCAGTCGGTTCTGCGGCTGGCGCTGCATATGCTTGGCAACGAGCAGGATGCCCAGGATGTACACCAAGAGGCCTTTATCAAGGCCTATCGGCATCTCGGAAACTTTCGGTTCGAGTGCTCGTTTTATACGTGGCTATACCGCATTGTGACGAACCTTTGTCTTGACCAGTTGAGGCGCCGAAAGAGCCGCCGGGAAGATCCGGCGACGGTCCTGGATTCGAATGGGGGCGAGATGGATCTGATGGCCAACATCTCGGATGATCGGGCGATGGCGAATCCGGCTCGGGAGCTGGAGCGAAAGGTGATGGGCGAGGAGATTAACGCGGCTCTCGACAGATTGACTCCACGCGAACGAACGGTCTTTGAGTTGAAGCACTATCAAGGATTGAAGCTGCGGACGATCGGCGATATGTTGAGTACGACGGAAGAGACAGCCAAAAATACGCTTTTTCGAGCGACACGGAAGTTGCGGGAGCAGTTGAAGACGGCACGGAGCAGGTAGTACAGCATGAAAGCAGTGAAGTTTCCGAAGGAAAGCAGTGAAGGGCCGATCTACTGAGTTCTGAGTTCGATCGACAGATGACGTCGGCGGATGGAGCAGCGCAGATCGAAAGACCCAAGCGGCTTGCAGAGTAGCAGATTTTTGAGGCTGGGCGAGGTAAACGCAGATGAAGTGTGACAGGTCGCAACAAAGCATCGTTTTAGCGGTATACGGCGAGTTGCCCGATGAGCTTGGGGGATCGCTGGAGCGGCATCTGGCGGAGTGTGAGGAGTGCCGACGCGAGTTGCATGCAATGCAAGCCCTCGATGAGGGCCTTGCGCTCTACCCGATGCTCGAGCCGTCGCCAAACCTGCTGGCGCAGAGCCGCATGCGGCTGGACGAGGCGTTGGATCAGATTCCGCCGCACGGATTCGTGACGCGCCTCCGGTGTAATTTCTATAAATGGATGGGGCATGTGCAAGGCGCGCCGGCGCTAACAACTCTCCTTCTGGGGGTCGGCTTTCTTGCCGGTAATTTCACGTATCGATACCAGGTGACGCATGCTCCGAAGGAGCGCGCCGTGGTTACGATGTCGAACTCAACGGAAGGCTCCATCGCGAACGTTACAGGCATCGTGCAGACTCCCAACTCGGAGTTGGTACAGGTCAAGTACAACCGGGTGGTTCCGGAGACGATAGAAGGTTCGCTCGACAATAAGGAGATTCGCCAACTTCTCCTGGTAGGGATGACGCAGGGCGGGAACACGAATGTTCGCGAAAGTTCCGTCAACCTTCTGTCGAACGAGTGCAAAGTAGGTCATGCGTGCGCGGCGGAGAGAGATGGTAAAGGGATCCGCGGTGCGCTTCTGGTCTCGCTGCGCTATGACAAGAATGCCGGGGTGCGGATGAAGGCTCTGGAGGGGCTCGAGCCCTACGTCGGACAGGATCAGCGGGTGCGCGACGCAATCCTCGAAGCGCTGATGCACGACAAGAACGCCGGTGTGCGGACAGCGGCGGTCAGCCTGCTTGCTCCAGTGCAGTCGGACTCAAGTGTGCGGCAGGTGCTGCGCACCGTGTCGACACAGGACGAAAGCCCGTATATTCGCAATGCGTCGTTCCAGGCGCTGCAGGGTTCGGCGGATATTCAATAGTGCGGGACCATGTCCTTCCAAAGAGTGGCAGATGTGGCAGATACGGTTGCGAGATTCCTGAAAACAGAAAAGCCGGACAGAACGGCAAACGAGATGGGAAACGCTCAATGCTTGCGAAGGAGCTGATGACGGTGGATGCAATACGCATGGGCCAGTCCCTAGTCGGACGCCTTGCGGCCTTCGGTCTGGCGGGGCTCGGTCTTGCGGGGCTGTTCGCGGGAACGATGCTGGTGGTTCCGAGCGCGAGCGCTTTTTCACCGCTGGGCGGCCGCGGCTCGGAGCACGTTGCGCGTGGGGCGCAAGGATATCTGGGCATCAACTTTCGCGATCTCAGCGACGAGCAGGTCGCCGCGTTGAAGCTGAAAGAGGCTGATGGGGTAGAGATCGTCCTTGTGGATCATGATGGACCAGCGTACAAGTCCGGGTTGCGGGTGCATGACGTCATTCTGGAGATGAACGGCCAGACGGTTGAAGGTGAGGAACCGTTGCGGCGGATGCTGCGCGATACGCCGGCAGGGCGAACGGTGATATTTGTAATCAATCGGGACGGCCAGCCGCAGACGATCTCCACACAGCTTGCGAACCGGGATACGGTTGGGCTGGAGGCATGGGAGCGGCACATGACCGTACCCGAGCCGCCGGAACCGGGCGAAGCGTCATGGCATAGCAATGGGTTTCTGGGGGGTGGCGGTCCGAGTGTCGACGTGCCGCGGCATGGATTTCTTGGGACCGCGATTCTAAGTTCGTCCTACACGGGCGCTCTACTCGAGGTGATGGGACCTCAGCTGGCAGACTTCTTTGGAGCGCAGAGCGGTCTACTGGTACGGGCAGTCGATCCGAATAGCCCGGCGGAAGTCGCTGGGATGCGGGCCGGCGACGTGGTGGTGAAGATTGATGCGATGGTAGTCGTCAACAACGCGGATTGGCTGAAGACGGTGCATGAGAACAGGGGAAAACCGCTCTCCGTGATCGTGCTGCGCGACAAAAAAGAGCAGATCCTGACGTTAACGCCTGATGGAAAGAAGCGGTCAAGTGTCAAGCCGCGTCTCTGGCCGGGCGCCAAGGCTCACCAAGAACCTGCAGTGGGGATGATAAGGCCAGCAACCTCAATTGAATAGAGCGCGGATCTCCTGCCGCGGCGATCTGACGACCACGATGCGTCTTTATTGACAAGGATGGCTTTGATACCCATCAAGCTGTGTGTCCAGACGGATAGTACGGCACGCGCCATCGCGCTCGCGTCCCGTACTGTGATTCAATGAACTAAAGCTATGTCTGCCATCAATACATTCGTGCCTCCTCCGATTGCGCCTTTCAAGCCAATCAGCCTGCAGCGGCGCTGGAAGAAAGTGGCGCGGAAGGTCCGCGAACTTGGATCGATCGGGTCAGCGCTGGTTTCGACGGGGCATCCGTATATGGCCCACATCGTCCCGATGCGGCGCTGCAATCTTGCATGTACCTACTGCAACGAGTTCGATGATGTCTCGGACCCGGTCCCGATCGACGAGATGCTGCGGCGGATCGATCACCTCGGGCGCCTGGGAACATCGGTAGTAACGATCTCGGGTGGCGAGCCGCTGCTCCATCCGGACCTTGACCAGGTAATTGCACGCATTCGCAAAATAGGCGCGATCGCTGGGATGATCACAAACGGCTATCTCTTGATGCCGGACCGGATTGAGCGGCTGAACCGGGCTGGCCTCGATCATATGCAGATCTCGATCGACAACGTGATGCCGGACGATGTCTCGAAGAAGAGTCTGAAGGTGCTGGACAAGAAGCTGCAGATGCTTGCCGAGCACGCCGATTTCCACGTGAATATCAACTCGGTCGTGGGCGGCGGGATCGCGGACCCGAATGATGCCTTGATCGTAAGCGAGCGCGCGCTGGCGCTTGGCTTCAGCTCGACGATCGGCATCATCCACGATGGGTCGGGGCAGTTGAAGCCGCTAGGGGAGCGGGAGCGCCGGGTCTGGGATACGATCCGGAAGCTGACGCGGCGGAGTTACTCACGGTTCAATCATTTTCAGGAGGCAATTGCCAACGGCAAGCCGAACGACTGGCGATGCCGCGCGGGTGGCCGCTATCTCTATATCTGCGAGTTCGGGCTGGTGCATTACTGCTCGCAGCAGCGCGGATATCCGGGTGTGCCGCTGGGTGGCTACAAGACCGCGGACGTCAGGCGCGAGTTTTTGACGGAGAAGTCGTGTGCGCCGAACTGCACGATCAGCTGCGTGCACCAGGTGAGCTATATCGACCACTGGCGCGCTCCGCAGAAGAGCTTCGTCAGTCCGGATGCGGGCGGCCTGGTGCAGATCCAGTAAGACATGTACCGCGCAGTGGACGTACCCTTCCCTGTACTCCCTACTTGACTCAATGATGCGACTTGGCGGAGATCGTATGGCCTTGCGGAAGGTTCCGACGAGCGTCCCATACTGGCAAGTTCGATCCCCGGAAACTCAGAGATCTGATAGTTAGTGCGTGCCGTTAGTGTATGCCGTTGTCATAGGATCGATTGTGCGGGATGCTAGAGGCATGAGAATGATGCGGGGTCCAGGCAGGGGTCTATGGGTGGTGGTGGCGGTTGCTATGCTGGCGATGGCAGGTGGGGCCCAGGCGACAAGAGCACCGGAGCCGGATCGGCCGACAAGTACACCGTATGCGGGAGATCTGTCGATCTTCGAGACGCCGGGGCGCGACCAGCGGCTGCAGATCGATCGAGTGATGGACCTGCTGAAGATTACGCCGGGTAAGAGTGTAGCGGATATCGGGGCGGGTTCGGGCTGGTTCACGGTGCGGGCTGCGCGGCGCGTGGGGTCTGCCGGAACGGTATACGCCGAAGACATCAACCCGCAGGCGATCCAACATATCGAGCAGCGGGTACAGGCGGAGAAGCTGGCGAACGTAAAAACAGTGCATGGAACGCCCGACGACACGAAGCTGGCGCCGGGCAGCGTCGACGCGGTGTTTCTGCTGAAGGTATACCACGAGATTGCGCGTCCTGTAGCGGTGATGCAGCAGCTTCGGGCGGCTCTGAAGCCGGGCGGAAGTGTGGGGATCATCGACCGCAACGGCAATGGTGCGGACCACGGTCTCGACCGGGCGGTCGTGGTGCAGGAGATGAGCGATGCCGGTTATCGGCTGACGGCGAAGTACGACTTCACCAAGGCAGACGGGCAGGATTATTTTTTGATCTTTGCCCTTAAGTAGGGCACCCAGCGGCCGTATGTAGAGCCGAGGGGGGTTGCAGTCGGGCTAGCGACAGCTCCGCCTTGTGAACAGGATCGAGTGAAAGACAGGTGCAGGTTACTTGGCTGCGTCGTAGCCTTCACTGGGATCAGGGCTATTTATGGCGGGCAGTGGGCCTTGTCGTGGCGGCGGTGCTGGTTGAAGCTCCGGTCTGAGCGATCGCTGCGTCGATGGTCTGGTAGAGGTAGTTGATGTCGGTCACTTGAATCCAGTTCTTCGGAGTGACCACGAAGATGGTAGGAGTCTGCGTGAGACCGATGCGTTCCCCCAGGGTGTAGTCGGACTTGACCTCCTGGGTGAAGAGGCCGCTGGGGTCCATGACGAAGGGGACTTCACGGCCGTGCGACTGGAAGTATTTCTGGGTAAACGCTTGCAGATCGTCTTTGCTGGCGATGGCGGTCTGGTTCTGGAAGACGGCACCACGGAACTCTTCAGCGGCCTGGGGCGAGATCTTGTCCTGAATATAGCGGGCGGTGACGGCAGCGTCGAAGCTCCAGATATGCATCTTGAGAGGAAAATCATGGCGGACGAGCGGGATATGGTAGCGCTCGACGGCGGAGAGCACGATGGGGAAGGCGTGGCTGCAGGCGGGGCACTCGAGGTCTTCGAAGTCGTAGATCGCGACCTTGGCTCCGGCGGGCGGCTTGATCATGGAGGTGTCGCGAAAGGTGTTGGCGGTGTTGGGCGGGGCGGAGAGCTGGGCGCGCGCGACGCTGATGCTGGCTGCGGGGAGGAGAGCGAGGGCGACAGCGAAGACTTTACCTGGGAGGGTCCGGCGGTTCATAGAGGTCAGACGCATAGGCTTGTTGTTTGTATTCTAGCTGGTGTGCTTTGTAGCAGCTCCATCGTCAAACTGTATTTACGGTCAGGCGAACAGATTTCGCAACCTGCAAAGGCGCGTGGCACTCTAAAGAGAGACAATACATGGCTACGTCCGCTATGCGTGGGCGATCTTGAGGCGTGAGACAGAGTTCCTTGCAGAGATTATTCCTGAAATTTCTACATAAGACGGCATGGACCGGGATGATGGTGTGCTGCGCGATCGGTAGCGGCGCGAAGGCACAGGATAGCTCCAGTCTCCCCCCGGCGCCGATGCCGTCGCCTTCAGTCATGACGCCGAGGCTGGCGGGCGCCGTCGTGGTGGAGAAGGCGACCGCGGGGGCGATGCCCCTGGGGATTGACGAGGCGATCGCACTTGGGTTGAAGCGTAATCTGCAGATCGAGCTGGGTCGGCAGAACGAGCGGCGTGTGCAGGGCGAGGTCCTGACGGTTGAAAATGCCCTGCTGCCGTCGATCACGGCGGAGGCCTTTTCGTCCGCGAAGGAGATCGACCTGGCTGCGATGGGCTTCAAGCCAGCCGCGCTGGCGTCGTTTGGGATCAAGAACTTCAGTCCTCTCGTAAAGGTCGACTCAACGGGCGCGCAACTGAACGTCAGCCAGCAGTTGTTTAATGTTCCGGCCTATTTTCTGTATCGTTCGGCACAGAAGGCGGTCGAGGCAGCATCGTTCGCGACGCTGAATGAGCGGGGCAATGTGGCGCTGACAGTAGCTTCGGGGTACCTTCGGGCGCTGGCGGATGCGGCCCAGATTACAAATGCGCAGGCGTTGCTGAAGGCGGACGAGGTCGTGCTGAGGCAGGCGACCGCATCGCACGACGCGGGTGTGGGAACGAATCTCGATGTGTTGCGGGCACGTGTGCAGTTGCAGCAGCAGCAGCAGCAGCTGATCACAGATGAGAACACGCTTGCGAAGGACAAGATCGGGCTGAACCGGCTGATCGGCCTGCCTGCCGAGCAGGAACTAACGCTGACTGATCCCGTTCCTTATGAAGAGGTGGCTGAGATGCCTCTGCCGCAGGCTCGAGATCTGGCGTACACCAGGCGGAAGGACTATCTGCAGCTGCTTTCGGAGCTCGAAGTGGCCGAGCGATCGGAGAAGGCGGTGAAGTACGAGTATGCACCGACGGTGGCGTTCGGGGGATTTTATGGTCTTCTTGGCGAGACGCAGGGCCTGTATCATGGCGTGTTTGCGGCACAGGGGCAGGTGAGTATCCCGGTATTTCGCGAAGCGGAGTTCCGCGGCGAACGCGAGGTTGCCGCCTCGCAGAGGATCGGGATCCGGCAGCAGATTGCGAGCCTGCGTGACACGATCGATGAGCAGATCCGCGAGGCGATGCTGGACGTGGAGTCGTCGCAGGATCTGGTGAAGGTAGCGCGCAGCAATGTGGGCTTGTCGCAGCAAGTGCTTGACGATGCGACGGATCGCTTCAGGGCGGGCGTGGACGATAATCTTCCCGTAGTGCAGGCGCAGGCCACGCTGGCCGGAGCGCAGACCCGGCTGGTGCAGACGCTTTACCAGTACAACGCCGCAAAGTTGACGCTGGCACGGAACACGGGTGTCGTGGAGACGCGATACCGGGATTATCTAGGTCGGTAAGCCCGTTCCTCTCTCGTCGAGAGCATTTCTCCCAAAAGTCTGAGTATTGAGTATGATGTGGGCATGGTGTGGCAGAAGCTATCGCCGTCGCGTTTGATGTACCTGGCGCTCGCATGTATCGGTATTTTTGTCATTCTGGTACTCGCCGGGCTTGTCTGTCTTCCGACATCGTCTACAAACATCTTTGGCCGGCTTTCAGCTTCCGTGAGCGGCAGGGCTTTACTGCTTTCGCCTTTGATCTGCGATGGTGTCATGGGGATAATCTTTCTCAGATGTCTGTCGCGTCGCATAAAGAAGAACAGGTGGACGGAAGAGGAGCTGGATCCGGCACGGAAGGTGATGGGTCATTCCGCGTGGACATGGGTGATTTTTATTCTCATCGCGAGCGCGATGGTGATGATCGTGTTTCGTCGCTCACCCGCACTTGCGGCTACCTTTCTGATCTCTGGGGCGCAAGGATTGATCGCGCTTGTGCATATTCTGAGGCCGAAGGTGGCCGCGACGCGCAGCATACTGGGCCTGGAGAGCTAGGACTAGTTGAGGAAAGCGGTTGCGCTTGTGCGTGAGGTCCCACCGTATCGCGACGAAACCGCGACGAGGATGGGGCACCAAGAACCCTCGTTCGTAGATGGAGTACCCGACTAGGTGTTGATCCTTATGGCGTAGCGGCGGTATCCGGAAGTGTGAAAGCATACGGGCATGAGTGAGGGTGGCAGTACGGCGACACCGGTGTTGGCTGCAGGGAGCGCGTTTCAGTCGCGAAATTTCCGGCTCTACCAGGCGGCCCGGCTGCTGGTAATTCTCGGGGCCGAGGCGCAGTCGGTGGCGGTGGCGTGGCAGGTGTATGAGATTACGCATTCGGCTCTGGATCTTGGGTACACCGGGCTGGCGCTGTTTCTGCCTGGGCTGTTCTTCATGCTCGCGGCGGGCCATGTAGCGGACCGATACGATCGACGCGGGATTATCCTGATCTGCTATGCGGTGCAGTTCGTATGTACCGGGGGTCTGCTATGGTTTGCGCTGCATGGGACGGGCGGTAGTGGACACCGCATCTGGCCGATCTACGCAGTGCTGGTGGGGATCGGCCTGGGAAGAGCGTTCAGCGGACCCGCCTCTTCGGCAATGCTGCCGAGCCTGGTCCCCAAGGAACATTTCGTCAATGCGGTGACCTGGGGCGCTTCGATCTATCAGATTGCAAACATCGCGGGGCCTGCGGTCGGAGGGTTGTTGTTCACGCTGCAACTGACTGGCGTGCTGGCGCACTGGACCGGGGCGGCGGTGGTCTACGCGTTCACGATGGTGATGCTGGCAGGCTTCCTGGTGCTGGTCGGGCTGATCCGCACGCGGGCAACGCTGGCGGAGAAGAAGGCATTCGACGTACGCACAATGCTGGCTGGGCTTGAGTACGTCTGGCGGGCGAAGCTGCTGCTGGGGTCGATCTCGCTCGACCTCTTCGCTGTTTTGCTGGGCGGTGCGGTGGCGTTGCTGCCGATCTTTGCGACCGATATTCTGCATGCGGGGCCGCGCGGCCTGGGATTGCTGCGGGCGATGCCCTCGTTTGGCGCGCTGGCAGTCTCGCTGACCATGCTGATCCGGCCGATCAAGCGGCATGCCGGAAGGACGATGCTGGTCTGCGTCGGGATCTTTGGTGCGGCAACGGTGGTCTTCGGTCTGTCGCGGAGCATATGGGTAAGCCTGATTGCCTTGGTGCTGGTAGGCGCGAGCGACATGGTCAGCGTGGTAATCCGATCGAGCATCCTGCAGTTGGCGACGCCGCCCGAGATGCGGGGGCGTGTCAGTGCGGTGAACTGGCTATTTATAGGGGCGTCGAACGAGTTTGGCGAGTTCGAGAGCGGCTTGACGGCGCACTGGTGGGGGGCAGTTCGGGCAGTGGTGGCCGGGGGCATGGGATCGCTCATCGTGACGGGATCGGCGGCTGTGTTGTTTCCGCGGCTGCGAAACGCGGACTCGCTGACGGCGGAGTCGCTGATGGAAGCGGATTGGGAGCAGAGCGTGGCGGAGCCGGCGGATTGAGGTCTGTTCTGCGGACGAGCCCACTGCGCGTGGTGCGGTTACTTCGTGGCGTGTGTACCGGTCCGGGCGTGCTTGCACCTTGGGGCCGCTCGTTGGTTGGCATAAAACGGGAGCACCCCCGAAGCAATCACAGATTACGAAGCGGCCGCTGCCCGCGCCGGGCGCCCGTCCGGCAGGACAGTCTTTAGACAGGTTCTTAGGACCATGCTGTGAAGAACGGGAGGCGATACATGGAGAACGGAAAGAAGGCGGCGATCGGAGCGACGGTGCTGGTGCTGGCAGTCGTTGGAATCCGGGTGGGGATGATCTATCACGAGCGGCATGCGCCGGAGAAGCCGGTGGTGAAGCAGGAGTACAGGGTCGATCCGGACGATCTTGTATTTCTGAAGAAGAAGCGGCAATCGTCGCTGGCGGATGCGAAGGAACTGGTGGGCTCGACCCTGTGGGTGTCGGCGGGTGGGCAGATTGATTACTACACCTATGCCCACAAACGCGCGGATTACAGCAAAAGTCAGGGAATTCTACTGGCTGCCGTGCCTCTGGCCGTAAAGGATGCGTTCGAGCAGGTGGCTCCAAAGGCGGCGACGTTCCGAATCCCCGGGGGTGACAAGCAGGTGCTGCTGGCGTTTACGCTGCCTCAGTCGGCTTCGCCCACGACTGAATACGCGGTACCGGTGGGGACCAAGGAGGGCGCGAACTACACCTTCTATGTGGACGAGATCTTCTTCTATGACGACCCGCATGTGCTCTACAAAGACTGGGATCCGGAGATCTGGAAGGCGATCGATGAGCACCGCGTGATCATGGGAATGAACGAGCGGCAGGCGCAGCTTGCGCTGGGACAGGTGTCGAAAAGCACAAGCAATGAGTATGGGAACCGCATGGTCGTATTCTCGAATTTGAGTAAGCCGGTGGCGGTAACGTTCGTGAAAAACAAGGTAACGGCGTTTCGGTCGGACCAGGGATTTTGAGCTGTGCACGCTGCAATGCGTGCTTGCTGTGCTCTGGAGAGCTGTGGAGTGCCGTTTCTTGGAGAATATGACATATGGAGCTCTACCTCCGATGTACCCCACCAAAGATAGAGCTCTAATTTTGCTCGACTTCCAAGTAGTTGGCGAGGTGATTCTTGACCACGCGATAGCACTCGCAAGAGCGGTGTTCGAGGCCGGGGCGGTCGAGGATGGTGACCTTGCCGCGGGTATATTGGATGAGGTTTTCGCTCTGAAGGATCTCAGCCGCAACGCTGACAGTTGAGCGATTGCTGCCGAGCATGTCGGCTAGGTACTCGTGGGTGAGTATGAGGACGGGAGATTCGGAGCGATCGCCGCAGAGGAGCAGCCACCGGGCAAGACGTTGTGCGATGGTGTGGTGCGCGTTGCAGCCGGCGGACTGCTGGGCCTGGACGAGTTGAGCCTGGACGGAACGGAGTACCAGATCGTGGAAGCGGTCGAACCGGGAGAACTCCTGAAGGCCCAGTTCCATGGTGCAGGAGAACCCATGTCCGACCATCTGCATGTATACCTTGTTGAGGCTGAGGCGAGTTCCGATGAGGGCTGAGGCTCCCATGACCGATTCGACACCATGCATGCCAACCTCGACCTGAAAGCCGTCGCTGAAGGTTGTCGTCACCGAACCAACGCCATCCTCTAGAAAGATGAGGTGACGGATGGGTTCGCCGGGATTCTCAATTTCGCGGCCGCTTACCAGCTTGAGCGGCTTGAGCTGAAGCCGGTCGATTGCATCGGGATCGAGCGCAGACAGGATTTTGTTCTTGAATAAGTTTGAACACATAGGTTACCCGAGTCACTATAGCAGTGAAGTTGCACGGTGTGTTCTCGATAGAACAAGCGCGAAAACTACCATGGCATCGCATAGAGCCTGTTCAACCGGTGTTGCGGAGTCCGGCGCTGATGCCATTGATGGTTGCGGTGATAGCCCGGTCAAGTTCGACGGATTCTTTGCCCTCCTGTCGAATGGCTCGTTTACGGCGGATCAGTTCGACCTGAATGAGCGATAACGGATCGACGTAGGGGTTGCGTAGCCGGATGGACTGTTCGAGCACTGGGTTCTTTTCGAGCAGGGTCTTCTGGCCGGTGACGCTGAGGATCATGCGGCGGGTGAGCTGGAATTCGGTCTCGAGGGTCGTAAAGACTCGATCCCGCAGGCCTTCGTCTTCGACGAGCGAGGCGTACAGGCGGGCGATGCCGAAGTCAGCCTTGGCGAGCGCCATCTCTACGTTGCGGACGATGTCGATGAAGAGGGGAAAGTCGCGGGTCATCGTCTGGAGGAGGGCGAGGTTGGCGGCCTGTTGGGTATCGGTTGACCCCATCCTTTCCGATGAGGGAGGAAAGGATGGGGCACCCGGAGCATCCGGGTTGTTGATGAAGGCGTCGATGGCATAGCCGACGCCGAACCATGCGGGGACGAGCTGGCGGGATTGCATCCAGCCGAAGACCCAGGGGATGGCGCGGAGGTCGGCGAAGCTGCGTTGGGCGTCTTTGCTGGCACGGCGGGCGGGGCGGGAACCGATGCGGGCGTGTTCGAGTTCGGCTACGGGCGTGGACTGCTCGAAGTAGGTGAAGACTTCAGGGTTGTCGAGGATCCCATGCCGGTAGAAGCGGTACGAGGTCGCGGAGAGCTGGGTCATGGCGGCCTCCCAGGCGGGGAGAATCTCGCCGGTGAGGTGGGGGGTGTACGAGGGAAGAGGAGAGATGGGAGCAGAGGCGCTTCCAACCGCAGGTCTTTCGACTGCGGCTGCGTCTTCACTCAGGATGACGGTACTTTTCGAGCTTTCGAGAAGAGACGACTGGCGCTGAAGGAGGGCGTCGGGGCGGGCGAGGGCGTCGAGTGAAGCGGCAATCATGAGTTCAAGATTGCGCTCGGCGAGGATGACGTCGGAGTACTTCCAGTTGAGGACCTCGCCCTGCTCGGTGAGGCGCAGCTCGCCCGAGAAAGAGTTCATGGGCTGGGCGAAGATGGCGCGGTGGGTGGGACCGCCGCCACGGCCCACGGTGCCGCCCCGGCCATGGAAGAGGCGGAGGGTCACGCCGCATGCGCGCGCGACCTCATGTAACGCCTGGTGCGCCTTGTAGATCTCCCATGTGCTGGTGATCATGCCGCCGTCCTTGTTCGAATCGGAGTAGCCGAGCATAACCTCCTGGCGGTGGTTCCATGACGCGAGCAGGGGTTTGTAGGCATCGCTCGACCAAAGCTGGCGCATGATGGCGGGAGCGTTCCGGAGATCTTCGATGGATTCGAAGAGGGGGACGGGTTGGAGGCCGGGGTCGGGGCTTCCTGTGCTGGCTGAGAGCTCTCCGCTGGTTGCGGCGTCTGTCGCTTCGACTGTGACACCGCCTAAACGGGCCAGCCAGAGGACGTGGAGGATGTCTTGGGCGGAGGCGGCTCCGCTGATCACATAGTGGCGAATGGATTCGGGTGAGCGGGATCGCTTGAGCTCGGCGATGGTGCGGAAGGTGTCGAGCACCTCGGCGGTCTGGGGGGTGAGGGCCGGAGGCAGGGTGAGAAGAGAGTACTGGCTTTTTGATGAAGCCGAGTCAGGTACGGCAATGGCCGGAGGCAGGGTGAGGAGAGAGTACTGGCTTGCTGATGAAGCCGAGTCAGGTACTGCAATGGCGGGGGGGAGGTGGACGGTTGAGCTTTGTGGCGCCTCAGACCCCACCCTTTGCGGTGAGGCTGCAAAGAGTGGGACACCCGGCGTGAGGGGTAATGGGTAGGGGGTAGAAGGCCCTGCTGCTTCCGGGTGGAAGGCGGAGAGTTCAGCGATGGCGGCGGCGTGGACCTTGGCGTGCTGGCGGATGTCGAGAGTTTGAAGGTGCAGGCCATAGGTGCGGACCTCGAGGAGCAGCGGATCGATGAGCATCTCGCTCAGGCGACGGCCACGGTTGGCGCGGAGGGTATCACGCAGAACGGTGAGATCGCCGAGGAGGTCGGCAGCGCGGATGTAGGGTGTGAGAGCGGGCGAGGCGGGGAGCGGGACGATGATCCGGATCGAGGATTCGAGCGAGGCGCCGAGGCGCATCAGCATGCAGGCGATGAGGAGCCGCAGGCGCTCGCTGGGGAAGCGGTCTTCGAGAGCTGTGTGGCCGGCGGCGCGGAGTTCGGTCAGGTATCGGCCGATCAGGGCTTCGAACTCCGGGGTGACGGGAACCTGCTGGGTGGAGCTGCCGAGTTGCTCGAAGATGTTTTGCAGGCGGCGGCGATAGTGGGCGACGAGGAGGGTGTGCGCCATGCCGAGGGCGTCACGGGTGGCGTCTGGTGTGACGAAAGGATTACCGTCACGGTCGCCCCCGATCCACGATCCAAAGGACACGAGTTGCGGGAGGTCGGCGAGACAGGGCGCGCCGGCTTCGGGGTACTCGGCTGCAAGAGCTTGCGAGACCTCTGCGTAGAGCACGGGCAGGGTGTCGAAGAGGCTGGATTCGTAGTAGTCGAGGGCCATGCGGATCTCGTCACGAACAGTGGGCCGCTCGGAGCGGACGTCGTCGGTCTGCCAGAGGGCGGTGATCTCGGCGAGGAGATCGTGCTGGAGCGTACCAAGTTGGGGTGCGGGAACGGGGATGCGATCGAGCTGCTCGAGGAGGTCTGAGATACGGCGGCGCTTGAACATGACGCTGCGGCGAGCCACCTCGGTAGGGTGCGCGGTGAAGACGGGCGAGATGCAGACCTGGCTGAGCAGCGAGCGAGCTGCGGCGGCGTCGATGCCCGCGAGCTTGAGCTGGCGGAGGGCACCGCGGAGACTACCGCGCTGCGGGATTGTCGACGGATTGAGGGCGGTAGAGAGTCGGCGGCGCTTGCGATGGTTGGTTTCGGCGAGGTTGATGAGCTCGAAGTAGAAGCTGAAGGCGCGGGCGAGTCGATACGTCGTGGTGAGATCGCTTGCCTGGGTGTGGACGCTTTGGAGGGCCTGCTGAAGATGGCTGTAGGCGGAGGCCTGGTCAGGCGGACCGCCGGGATCTTCAGCGTCAGCTCCGCTTTCAGCTTCAGCTTCACGGCGGGCGATGGCGATACGGCGGAGAGCCTCGACGGCGTCGTAAAGGGGAGCGCCGGCCTGCTCGCGCAGGACCTCGCCGAGGAGCATGCCAAGCGAGCGGACGTCGCGACGGAGTGGAGCTTCTTTGAGTTCAGGGGTGTGGGCTTCGAGTTCGGCGAGGCGTTCGGTCCAGGCGGTCGGGGTCCAAAGGGACGGCATGAGTTGATTATGGCACCGGAGGTCAGGCGGGCTCGAGCGAGGTGAGGGCAAGGTCTGCTTTGCGCGAGTGGCTATCAGATACGAGAGGCGCGGCAGAGGGGCTCACGATGAAGCTGCTCGAGGAGCAACGTCGTCAGGAAGCTGCGGTCGATGACCCGGATCGAAGCTGAGGAAGAGTTCGAAGCGGTACTTGTCCTGGGGACGGAGAGGGTGCATTGGCGATGAAGCTCGGGCCCGGTCTGGGTGAGCGCGACACCCGATTGGAGGTCGCTCCTGTAGAGGTCTCCTCCTGTCCAAGAATAGGGAGGATTCTGAGGCGTTCTGAACGGACGCAGCTAAAAGAGTTTGCCGAGGGTAAAGACGAACTTGCGGTGGCCGTCATCGCCGATAGCGGGAGCCATGGTGACAATGCCGAGCGGCGTTTCAGCGACGATGCCGAAGAAGACGTCCTGGCGCGTAAGGGTGGTCGCATCAGGGGCGCGCATCTGGCCTACTTCATAGGCAGCGCCAAGATAGATGCTTTGGCCGAGCGGCGCGGGAAGTGTGGCGACACGACGGAGGAAAGCTGGCTCGAGAAGGAAGTAGTCGGTTCCGCGATACTCATCGATGGCGCTGGCGGTGAGACGCAGCGGACCGCCGAGGGTGAAGCGGAAGGGCTGGGCGACATTGCGGTTGAACATGGTTCCACCCTCGGCGGCCATGATGAAGATGTCGCTGCTGACCTGGTGGGAGTAGCTGATCTTCGAGGTGAACTGGGCGGTGTTGGGGCTGGCGATGGCGTTGTAAAGATAGGCAGCCTCGGTGTCCACGCGAAAGCCGAACTGTGGGACGAGGGCACGGTCCTGATTGTCGTAGACATACTTGATGCGGGCGCGCTGCATCGATCCGATCAGGTTCGGCGGAGCAAAAGGATCGGTGCCGGTCTCTTCCTGCCAGCGCTCCTGGCCCATCTGCCAGCCAAGACGAAGCTCTTGGATGCGCTGATCGCTCCAGCCGAGATCAACGCCGCCACCAGCGTGCTGGAGCTGCCGCTCGGAGATGCGGTGCTGGTTTTGATAGATATAAAAGGGTTCGCGGTGCAGGAGAAGCTGGGGCGCGAGGAAGAGGCCACCAGTCGTCCGACCAAGAGTCGCGAGACGGCGGTAGTACTCGCTGTTCAGCTCGGTGAGGAAGCCTAGTTTGATGTGGGTGCGGAGTTCCGAGCCGTAACCACCAAGATCCTGGTTGAGGAGGATGCCTTCAAGAGTCGCGCGGGTGACCCCGCCGGTCTGCGCCTCGATGTTGGCTCCCAGCTCGAGGAACGGAGGCCCGGTGGTCTTATCAGTGATGGTGACGGTGACGACTGGCCTGACGTTGCCGACGCCGGACGAACTGGAGTTCGATATCACGTTCGAGGATGTCAATCGGTCTGGATCAGGCGTTGGGTTATGCGCTGAATTGAACGCGGGGGAAGGAACGCCGTTGGGCACGGGAGGCGGAGCAGCGCCGGGCAATGGCGGTGATGCCGCAGTAGGGCGGAATGGCGAAGGGGACGCTGTGCTTTCGTATCCGACGGTGTAATCGGCATCGTAGCGGCCGTCGCTGCGAATCTGGTTGACGCGCGCCTCGATGGTCAGGGAGTCGACGGGTTTATCGATGATGGGGAGAAACGACTGCTGCACGGCGCGCGTGACCTGCTGGTTCGGCGCTTTGACGTGAACCTGGAGGAGGGTACCTGGAGCACCGGGGATCCGGGCGACTCGCTGAGCGAGGTACGCGGTCCATTGCTGGTCGTCCACGGCATAGGGCAGGAGCTGAGCTTTGTGCGCTTCGGCGGCCTGGTACCCGCGCTCGGCGAGTGCAGGAGTTTTGAGGTAATCGGTGGCGGTGAAGCCTTTGACGTCCGGTTCGATGACGATGGCGGCGAGTTCACGGGAGCGCCGCTCGTTGGCTTCGACGGCGACGGAGAAGCTGCGGCCGAGTACGCCAAGCAGGGAGTTCAGATCGCCTGTACCGACGGTCGAGAGCGGAAGGCTGACAGCGAGGACGACATCGGCCTTCATGGTCTGGATGGTTTGGGTCGGCAGGTTTTCAAGGACGGCGCCGTCGACAAACTCGTGACCGTTGAGTTGAAGAGGAGGGTAGACCTCCGGAATGGAGACGCTGGCGCGCACCGCGTCTGGAAGCGATCCGCGAGCGAAGGTGACCGATCTGGCGTCGGTGAGGTCGGTCGCCTTACAGCGGAGCGGGATGGGTAGGGTATTGAAGTCGGTGCGGTCGTTATAGGAGAGGAACTGACGATCGAGGAAGGCATTGAGGCCCTGATCGACGAGGACGCTGTTGCGGAAGGAGATCCCGTGTTTGAGACCGACGCTGATCGCGTTCGGGAGGGCACGGGCGTCCTCACGGCGGCGATAGTTGAGGTTCTTGTACGACGTCCGCAGCGAGAAGACAGAGCTGAAGACATCATCGTTCATGACGATTTTGAGCTCGGGAATGGTCTTGCCGGAGGAGTAAAGCGCGCTGACCATGCATCCCATGCTGGTTCCTGCGATCATGTCGATGGGAATGTGGTGCTCCTCAAACCACTGAAGGACGCCGATCGCTCATGGCGAGGGCTCCTCCTCCGCCGAGGGCAAGGCCGATGCTGCGACGGCCGGGAGGAGGAGACGGCGGAGCCGAGGGTGCCATGGAAGCGAAGGCGCCACGCGAAGCGTTGGAGGATGTAGCGGAGTGATCCGAAGGAGTGTCTCGCGAGCTTTGAGGCAGGATGCCTTTATCCGCTGCGAGAGATGTTTGACTTTGGCCGTGCGGCGGCACGGTACAGATCTGCATCGCGAGCAGGATCGTTACGAAGATAGGTCGCGTGCGCTGAAGAAGGAGAGCGGCCCGTGTAGCGTCCATTCTGTAGAGGCTACAGCACGCAATGTAGTCGATGGGGACGGATGTCGCGCATCCGTCCGCATTGAGAGAACCAAGGTGAGTTGCGTGGTGACCGATGTATTGCAGCAAAGCAAGGTAAAACTGTGGAAGCTGTTTACATGTAGAAAGCTACTTTTTCGAGTTCTTCCTGCAGGTGCTGTATTGAACAGGCAAACGAGTCGATCCGCGCAGTCGCTGTACGCAGATCGTCATTGGCTACCCCGTATCCGCGCCCTGAGAGAAAGGCGCCGATCAACTCAGCAGCCTGCCGGGAGTCTAGACCCGACTGGCGAAGTTCTTTGCGCAGTTCTGAGAGGTCGGTTGCTGCGAATTGTTCAATTCGAATCGCTTTACTCATATCTATGCTCCATTGCCATATCGTCACTTTGGTGCATTAGAGCTAATCACGTCCAACCTTACATTGCGTGTTGTCTTTGGTAATCAGTTATAGATGTGACGCAGCCGTGCTCAAACTGGATTGGTGAATCCATCAAATTACCGCAAAGAACATACAAAATTGTAAGTACCCGAAGCGGGCAACATCGCGTTACCCGACGACTGCGGCGGAAGCTACTGCTCTGGCGCAAAGTAGGCACACCATAAGGAGTCACTAAGTAATCTTTAGTAATAAAGATAGACTATTACTATTACCCTGCAGTTGGCAAGAAGGTACTCGCTTTCGCATTCAGGATTACGTGGAGATGGCACGCCCAGAGAGCAGCACCACAACCTCATTCAGAATGGGGAAGATGCGGCTGCAGCCAACACAGTGGACCGATGGCGGGGATGCGGCAAGACACAGATCCTGATGGCACACAGGACATACAAGCCAGCGGAGGTCATCTTGTATAAGGGTGCGGATGGTCATTGCCTTGAGTGTAGCTAGCCTCACTTTGGAGGTGCCAGCACCTCCCGATACATTTGCCGCGATATCATGAGGCATGGATTTAAATCCGCGTATTCTCGACGGCATAGCGATTGCTGCCACCATCAAGGCGGAGGTTGGGGTAGAGGTCCAGGTGTTGGCGACCAGAGGGATCGTACCGGGGCTTGCGGTGATTCTGGTCGGGCATGTACCTGCTTCAGAGATCTATGTCCGGAGCAAGGTGAAGACCTGCGGAGAACTGGGCATCTACTCCGAAATGCTAACGCCGCCCGAGACCATCACGACCGAAGAGATGCTGGCGCTGGTGGCCGGACTGAATGCGCGTGAGGACATCGACGGCATTCTGATCCAATTGCCACTGCCGAAGCATGTGGACACGCGACGGCTGCTCGAGGCGGTAGCGCCGGACAAGGATGTGGATGGGTTCCATCCGATCAATGCGGGCCGGCTGCAGAGCGGGCAGCCAGGGTTAGCCCCATGTACCCCGGCTGGCATCATCGAGATCTTGAAACGCAGCACTCTTCCGGCTGTCTGGCCGATAGTGGGGCAGAATGCGGTGGTAGTGGGGCGGTCGGATATTGTGGGCAAGCCGGCGGCGATGATGCTGGTAAACGCATCGGCAACCGTGACGATCTGCCATAGCAAGACAAAGGATCTGGCGAAGTTTACGCGCGAGGCGGATCTGCTGGTGGCGGCGATCGGACGCGCTGGATTTGTAACAGCGGATATGGTGAAGCCGGGTGCGACGCTGATCGACGTGGGGATCAATCGCGTGACCGATGCGGCGGAGGTGGAGGAGTTTTTTCCGGGAGACACGGGGCGGGCGGCGACGTTCGCCAAACGCGGCTCGGTGGTCGTCGGGGACATCCATCCGGCAGCGTTCCGGCTTGCGGGGGCGTATACACCGGTTCCGGGCGGTGTGGGGGCGTTGACGATTGCCATGTTGATGGCGAACACGGTGACGGCGGCAAAGCTGCGACGCGGTCTGACTCTGGCTGGGTGACACAATGCTTCGCGTAGGTTTAACGGGCGGGCTGGGGGCGGGCAAGTCTAGCGTTGCCCAAATGTTTGCCGCACATGGTGCCGTGGTGCTGCAATCGGATGCGATCGGGCGGGAGTTGATGCAGCCTGGGCAGATGGTGTACGCAGAGGTCATCCGGCGGTTTGGACCGATGGTGGTTCTCGTAGACGGCAGCCTCGATCGGCCGCAGCTGGCGCGGCTTGCGTTCGAACAGGGCAGAGTGGAAGAGCTGAATGCGATCGTGCACCCCGCAGTGATCGCAAGGCAGGAGCAACTGATTGCAGAGATCGTAGCTCACGATGAATCGGCGGTGGTTATTGTCGAGTCCGCCCTGATCTTTGAGACCCGATATGCAGGTGCGGCTGGATGGAGAGGCCGTTTTGACAAGCTGGTCTTGGTGACGGCTCCTGAAGCGTTAAAGATAGTGCGCTTTGTGGAGCGGGCTGGAGTTGTTCCCGAGACACGTACGGCACTTGAAGCTGAAGGGCGCAGGCGACTTGCCGCACAGATGCCGGATAAGGCGAAGGTTCCATTCTGCGACTTTGTGGTGAGCAACGATGGAAGTTTATTAGATTTGGAGGCGCAGGTGGAGAGCGTCTGGCAGAGTCTGATCCATGCGAGCTGACGACCACTCAGAATGAGAGTTCTTGTCCATCAGTCACTTTCATTCATCTCCTTATGAAAGGGACGCGTCTGAGATAAAAGGTACGTGTCTGGGCGATGTAGATGCTCGGAAGTGGAGGAGTCAAGAAGTCGGAGCGGTGCTGCAACTGCCCGCGGAAGACTCAGGCCATGGAGTCTCGCTACAATAGAAGAGCTTGCTGTTGCGGGCTCTGGCGGTTTTACTTCGCCGCCCCGGATTCTGCGATGCGAGGAAGTTGAGTCGATTTGACGATGAAGCTGCGTCCTGTTCTGCTGGTGGTTCTTCTGCTGTCGGGTTTCTATTACGCGACGACGCACGTTGCAACGACGGGTGCGCTCTCGGGTTGGATACATCGTGCGATGGATCCGGGTGGAGCGGATCCGGGTAGGGTGAGTCCGGGTGTAAGCGAAGGTGGCGTGGCGACCGGACCGTTGGCGCTGACAACTGCAGCGGCTGCACCTGCGTTCGACACCGAGGAACAGCAGAATATAGCCGTTTACAAGAAGGCGCTGCCCTCGGTCGTGAATATCACGTCGACAGCGATTGCAATGGACTTCTTCTATGGACCTGTACCGCAGCAGGGACAGGGGTCGGGCTTCATCCTGAATAAGGACGGGCTGATCCTGACGAATAATCACGTGATCGACAATGCGCAGCGGGTCGAGGTGACACTTTCGGATAAGCACAAGTACAAGGCTACTGTGCTGACGACCGATAAGGGGCACGACCTGGCGCTGATCAAGATCAACAATGCTCCGAGCCTGGTGCCCGCTACCCTGGCAGGATCGAGTGGGCTGATGGTGGGGGAGCGGGTGTATGCGATTGGCAACCCGTTCGGGCTTTCGGGAACGATGACGCGTGGAATCGTCTCGGCGATCCGTTCGATCCGGGGCGAGGAAGGGAATCCAATCGAGGATGCAATCCAGACGGATGCGGCGGTGAACCCGGGCAACTCGGGCGGACCGCTGCTGAACTCGCGCGGCGAGGTGATCGGGATCACGACGATGATCGCGAGCAATGGGGCGAATCAGTCGTCGGGGATCGGATTCGCCATTCCGATCAATACGGCAAAGGCAGTGCTCGATGACTTTGCGAAGTACGGTCGCGTGCGGCGGCCGTCACTCGATGTCGTAACGCTGCCGATCGGGCCGGATATTGCGCAGGAGATCGGGCTTCCAGCAGACTATGGCATCCTGATCGAGCGGGTGTTGCCGGGAGGCGCGGCGGAGCGGGCAGGGCTGCGCGGAGGCACCCAGAAGATGTATCAGGGAAATACGCCGGTGATGCTCGGCGGCGATTTGGTCGTGGCGCTCGATGGACAGGATATTGCGAGTGCGCAGGATCTGTCGGCGGCGATGAACGCGCATCGTGCGGGAGATGTTGTGACGCTTACGGTGTTTCGTGGGCGGAAGAAGCTCGATGTAAAGATCACCCTGGGCGATGCAAAGGATAACGTCCGCACCGCGCAGGAACAACAGACCTAGCAGAGGTAGACGGAACCAGATGGCGATGAATCTGCCGAGCTTTGAGAAGGCCGAGTATGGTGCGGGCCTGCGGGATCATGGCCGCGATTCCAGCGTCGAGCTATGCGCGAGCTGTCAGCAGCCGCTGACGGGAGAGTTCTATCGTCTGAATGGCAAGCCCATGTGCGAGCCGTGTGCGAATGGCGCGGTGAGAGCACCGGCTGAGGGAACTACCAGGGCGTTTGCGCAGGCAGTCGTGTTTGGTCTCGTGGCGGCTATCGTGGGAAGCGTGGTGTATGCGGCGGTCGAGATTGGGACGGGCTGGACGATCGGCTATGTGGCGCTGGCTGTGGGCTGGATGGTAGGCAAGGGCATGAAGCTGGGGTCGCGCGGCCGAGGCGGGCGCAGGTACCAGATCACAGCGGCACTGTTGACGTATTGCTCGGTCTCGATGGCGAGCATGGCCGTGATCGTCCACGCAATTCAGAAGCAGAACCCGGATGTGCACCTGGTTGCGAACGAAAAGCTGATCGCGTCTCTGCTGCGGTATGGTCTGCTGTCGCCATTCCTGGAACTGCGGCATGGTCTTGGCGGCATTGTTGGATTGTTCATCCTCTTCATTGGAATTCAGGCTGCGTGGACGCTGACGGCGGGATCAGACTTCAGGGTCACTGGACCGCACACGAGCTCGAATGATGTGATGATGCAGCCTTGATGAATCTCTCTCAAACCGGTGTTCTTTCGCCATCGTTACGGGTTTGCGCGGTGTGCCAGACGGAGCTGCGCGCCGGGGATCTGGCGTGCCCGCGCTGCGCGACGCTGGTCTATCGGGAGCGGCTGGATGCAATCTCGAAGGAGGCGCTCGAGCGGGAGCGGGCGGGAGCGCCCGAGGCCACTGCAGATGCACGAGAGCTGTGGAGTTCCGCGCTGCCGCTGCTGCCGCGCGGGTCGACGCAGGCGGACTGGATCCGGCAGCATCTGCAGGAGATGGATGACCGGGGAGAGATACCGGCAGCGAGTCGAGCGAAGACGGCGGAGCTGGATCCTGCTCCAGCTCGAGGCAAGCCGAACTGGACGAAGCGGCTGGGTCCGCTGGCGCCCATTGCGCTGGTGCTGGCGAAGCTGAAGTCGTTCTTTTTTGTCCTCTTGAAGTTGAAGTTCCTGCTGAGCTTTGCGCTCTTCCTCGGGGTGTACTGGACGCTGTTCGGTCCATGGTTCGGAGTTGGGTTCGCGGTGCAGATCCTGATTCACGAACTGGGGCATGTATTTGCGGTAAAGAAGAATGGGCTGAAGGCAGACCTGCCGGTATTCTTGCCGGGACTGGGAGCTTACGTCCGGTGGCAAGGATTCGATATTTCTGTTGAGACGCGGGCAGAGATTGCTCTGGCTGGGCCGCTGTTCGGGCTTGCGGCTGCTGCAGGATGCATGGCAATTTATCTCTCCACGCGGATGCCGGTCTTCGCGGCGCTGGCTCATGCGGGAGCCTGGCTGAATCTGATTAACCTGATTCCGGTGTGGATGCTGGACGGCGGGCAGGCGGCACATGCGTTGAGCCGGCTGCAGCGCGGTCTTTTGCTGATCGCCTGTGTGCTGTTCTTCGGGTTGACACACCAGATGGTCTTCCTGCTGGTGGCGGCGGGGATGCTGTATCGGTTGTTCACGAAAGACGTTCCCACGGAGCCGAGTACACGCACGATGGTGTTCTATGTTGTGCTGCTGTTTGTGCTGGGCGCGCTGTTGAAGGTGATCCCGATGCAGCCGGGAGTGCTTTCTAGGTCAAGCGGTGAGGCAAAGCAAGCCCAGGTCCTTCGACTTCGTTGCGCTCAGGATGAGAGAGTATCGGCGTAGCTGAATCGTGCGAGGCCGCATCTAAACGGGGATGAAACGCATTCTTGCCGCCACTGTTGCGTCCGCACTGTCAATCCATCCTTCCGCCTTGAACTCGCAGACGCTGCAGACCGACCGCCCCATTCCGGGTCTCGAAGTGGTGGCAACCTTCAACGGTCCGATGCCGACGGGCGTTACGGTGTCGCGGCACAACCGCATCTTCGTCAACTTTCCTCGATGGGGCGATGATGTGCCGTTCACGGTGGCGGAAGTGGTGCAGGGCAAGGCAGTCGCGTACCCGAATGCGCAGATCAACGACTGGCCCGGACGCACGGTGACTGACCCGAATCACTTCGAAGATAAAGCCGCCAATGCGGCGCATTTCGTCAGCGTGCAATCGGTGGTCGTCGATCCGGAGGACCGCTTGTGGGTGCTGGACACGGGCGCGCCCATGCTGAAAGATGTAGTTCCAAACGGTGCGAAGCTGGTGGCCATCGATCTCGCGACGAACCAGGTGATCAAGACGATTGTGCTGCCGGTCGAGACGGCGGGTTTGCACAGCTACATGAACGACATTCGCTTCGATCTGCGCGCGGGAACGCCGCCCTCGATCTCGACTGCGCATGGGGGCCTGGTGCCGCCGTCCGCCGATGCGGCGAAACACACCACGACGAACGCGCCTGCGAATCCGGATGGTGCGAGCGGATCGTCTCCCATGCACGGGTTCGCCTATATTACTGATTCATCCGATAAGGGACCGAACGGCATTGTCGTCGTGGATCTGGCGACGGGGCAGAGCTGGCGCCGGCTGAACAATCATTACTCGACATTGCCCGAACCGGGCTTTATCTCATTTGCCGAGGGCCGGCCGATGTATCAGACGGAGCCTGGCCAGCCTTCGAAGCCGGTGCGCTTCGGATCGGATGGGATTGCGATCTCGGCGGATGGGGCTAAACTTTTCTACTGTCCGGTCAGCTCGACGAAGCTCTATTCCGTCTCGACGGCGGCACTGCGCGATCTTTCGCTATCGGATGATCAGGTGGGCTCGACCGTTCAGATGGTGACGGGCAAGGGCGGCTCGGACGGGCTTGAGTCGGATGCGGCGGGCAATGTCTATGCCGGCGACTATGAATCGAATTCGATTGATCGCATTGCGCCCTCTGGCGCGATCGAACCGCTGGTTCATGAGTTGCGGCTGGTCTGGCCCGACACCATGAGCCTCTCAGACGATGGGTATCTGTACGTCACGGCCAACCAATTGAACCGGCAGCCTACGATGCACGACGGGCATGACGAACGGGTAAAGCCGTATGTTCTGTTTCGGGTGAAGGTGGATGCGAAGCCGGTTCGTTTGAAGGATTAGATTAAGTACGCCCTACGCGGACGGCGGTCACTTCGTGACGCGTATACCGGTCGAGACAGGGTGAGCTTTTAAGGTCCTCCCGCTGGTCGGCAATAAAGATTGCTTGCGACCACCGGGAGCACTATGCGACGCGATCACACGTCACGGAGTGACCGCTGTCCGCGCAGGGCGTTCGTCCGGCAGGACAGCCTTGCGAGTTTTTAGATAGCGGCGGCCTTGAACGTGGAAATCGCTGCTGAGGACATGGCCGATCGCTTCAGGATAGGCGATGTGCTCCTGCTCGAGAATGCGGGCAGAGAGGGTGTCGGCGGTGTCGTCGTCTTCAACGGGGACGGTACGTTGCAGAATGATCACACCGTGGTCGACTGCTTCATCGACGAAGTGGACGGTGCAGCCTGCGATCTTTGCGCCGAAATCGAGAGCCTGCTTCTGCGCGTCCAGGCCGGGAAAGGCGGGGAGCAACGATGGGTGAACGTTGAGAATGCGCTGGGGAAAGGCTGCGACGAAGGCTGGCGAGATGATGCGCATGTAACCCGCCAGGCAGACGAGATCTACGCTGTGCTGGTGGAGGGCGGCGATCACGTCCGCATCGTGTTCGGCGCGCGAGCGACCTTTTGAGGGAAGCGCGAGGGCGGTGAGGCCGAGCGAGCGAGCGGAGGCAAGTCCGGGAGCATCATCCTTGTTGGAGAGGACGGCGGCGATCTCTGCGCCAGCAAGGCGCTGTTCGCGGATAGCCAGGGCGATGGCGAGGAAGTTCGAGCCACGGCCGGAGAGGAGGATGCCGAGGCGGTTCATGCTGAGCCTTCCTGCGAAGGGCTTTTTAGTTTGGCCAAAGCAATCTGGACAGCTTCATGCAAGAGCGGCGGTTTTTCCTTCATGTCTTCCAGATGCTCTCCTCATCAATGGCGTGATACTCGTGGCGGAGGACATTACCAAGTCCGCGAACACCTCGCCAATCGATCTGGGGCACAGTCTTTCCGCATCGTCTCCCAGGCGATAGGCTGCTTCGCTGAGCATCTGGAGACGAGGACGCATTCCTTGTTCATAGTCAAACTCTGACAGAATTTACGTCTCGCGGCAATGGCCGAGTCTGGTTGACTTGACATAAAGACGAGAGTGTCTAGTAAGCGCTTTCCGCGGACGCTTCAGAGCACAGGGAGGCAAGCGAGTCGGCGACGGTAAAACGTACGAATCTTCGTCTCCCGGTCGTTAGTCCTTCGCAGTGTCGATCGAGTTCGCAATAGAGGCTTTCATGATTCTGGTGAAAGGCTGAAAGCAGGACTTGTTCTGCCAGCGGTCTATCGTGAGAGGGCGGTCGGCGTTATCGGCGGCCCAGAGCAGTTCCGTCCATGATAGCCGTTTGCCATGCGGAGGAGCTTCGCCTGGGAGCCCGACGAACTATAGGCCGCTGTAAATTCCGGCACCCGCTCTTGCCTTACGTTAACTGCCAGAGGATGATGTGCATTGCAGACCTGCTTGTGATGACCTTGATCGGTGTTATGTGTAGGTGACCTTGCGTTCGCCGCGGATGATGCGGCCGATGATGCAGTGGCGCTCGTTGGCGCGGTTGAGGATAGCCTTTGCCTTCTTGAGTTGGTCGCCTGGGATGACGGCGATGAGGCCAAGCCCCATGTTGAAGGTACGGAGCATCTCGTCCTGATCGACGTTGCCGAGGTGCTGGAGGTGCTCGAAGAGCGGTGGGACCTGCCAGGTAGCGAGGTCGACCTGGGCGCCCATGCCCTTCGGAAGGATGCGGGGGAGGTTTTCGGTGATGCCTCCGCCCGTAATGTGGGCCATGCCACTGACGACCTCTGCGCCGGTCAGCTTCTTGATAACGCTGAGATAGCTGCGATGAGTGCGCATCAGCGCCGCCCCTGTCTTGTCTTTCAATTCATTGACGTACAGGTCGGGGGTGTACTTCGCTACGTCGAAGAGGAGCTTGCGGGCGAGCGAGTACCCGTTGGTGTGGAGGCCGTTCGACGGGAGACCCAGAAGGATATCGCCGATCTGGATCCCGCTGCCGGTGATGATCTTGTCGCGGCTGACAGCACCGACGATGAAGCCTGCGAGATCGTATTCGCCGGCGTTGTAGAAGCCGGGCATCTGCGCGGTCTCGCCGCCGATGAGGGCGCAGCCATTAGCTCGACAGGCCTCGCTGATTCCCTGAACGACGGTCTCGACGACGTTGCCTTCGAGGGCGCCAGTAGCAAGATAGTCCAGGAAGAAGAGCGGGGTGGCGCCCTGGACGGCAATGTCGTTAACGCAATGGTTTACCAGGTCGGCGCCGACAGTGTGGTGGATGCCAAGTTCGAAGGCTATCTTGAGCTTGGTGCCGACGCCGTCGGCTGAGGAGACAAGGACAGGGTCTGGAAATCTTGCAAGATCGAGCGAGAACAGCCCGCCAAACCCGCCTATCTCGGAGAGGACGTTGCGATTGAAGGTTTTGCGGGCGAGCATCTTGATGCGCTGTTTGGCTCGATCGCCGCTTGTGATGTCCACGCCGGCATCGGCGTAGCTCATGGAGAGCTTTTTCTTTGCGGCAGGCGCGGCGCCGACCAGTTTGCCGGCGGCTTTCTTCTGCGCCGCGGCTTCGGGATCGGCTGGCGTAGGGAGATCGGAGGTCAGAGATGTTTCATCGGACAAGAGGTGTACTCCATAGCTTGAAAAGAGATCAGTCTAGCAGGGGGCATGTCACTGCCCTATAAAGCAGGAATGGTTATATATCCCCAGTATGCGGGAACGCTGGTCTGGTGTGGGGATCGGGCAGCTCTCAAATCTTCCGAAGATCCTGTACCGGTTGCGGGCGATGATGCTGTAGACCCACTCGCGCAGGAAGCGCGGGACCAGGCGCAGAAGTGCTCCAAGGGCAGGATAAGGGCCAGGAATACGACGGAGGGCTCTGCCGACAGCATCGAAGCGGCGATAGATCTTCTGGTGCGGGGTGAGAGCATCGGCGATCAGGATGACACCTTCAGGCTCGGGCCTGGAGGAGAGTGCGGGAGGTGGAGAACACTGACCGAGCATCTCGATTCCCAAAGGGCTTTTAAGGGGGACGAAGCGCAAATGGCCGGCGCGGTCGAGCCGGAGAAGGCGTTGCACGACGCGGTTGCAGAGGCCGCAGACTCCGTCGTAGAGGATAACGGAGTGGCCTGCGATCCCGCTATGTTCGGCGTCCGTCATATGCTCTCAGTGTAGATGGTTGAGGCAGGAGCGGAAACTATACTGACCACGAGGGAGAGACCATGCCTGAGCTTTTGAAACAGGGAAGAACGCACCGCACGGAGGCGGTCTTCGACCTGCACGAGATTGCCGCGCAGCTTCCCGCAGGCGCGGAGACGATGCTGATCGATACGCGGTTGACGGACGAGGTAGAAGCCAGCTCTCGAGTGTTTCGGGTCTATCGACCAGTCCCGGCTCACTCTCATGCGACCTGCGATGAGTACCTGGTTGTCCTTTCGGGACGCGCAATGTTCTTTCTCGGGGATAGCGCGCCGTTCGAGGTACGGGCCGGGCAAATGATCTTCTTCAAGCAAGGGACCGTTCATGGTATGCCTGAGGTACTGGAAGAGCCGTTCGTGGTGTTTGCGGTCGATACACCGCGGCGTGATCCAACGGATGTACTCTTTGTGAACCCTGAGGACGGCGATGCGGCGAGCTTTATTGAGAGCCGCATCCTCGTGAGCCGCATCCTCGATTGAGATCGGTACCGGGGTCGCGCGACCTCCTTTTATACTTGGAGGATGCCGCGAATCCTTACCCGTTCCCGCCAGTTGCAGCTACGAGCTGAATCCTTCCTCCCCGGGGGCGTCGATTCGCCAGTGCGGGCGTTTCGTGCGGTAGGGGGAGATCCACCGTTTGTGACCCATGCCGCAGGAGCGTATCTCTTCGATGCGGACGGAAACCGGTATCTGGATTTTTTCGGATCGTGGGGCCCGATGATCCTGGGCCATGCATTTCCGCTGGTGGTGGGGGCGATACGTGAGGCGGCGGGCAGGGGGACGAGCTTCGGCGCGTCAACGGCTGCGGAGGCGGATCTGGCGGAGCTTGTGACGCGGTGCTTTCCGTCGGTCGAGCGGCTGCGTTTTGTCAGCTCGGGGACCGAAGCGTGTATGTCGGCGGTGCGGCTGGCGCGCGGGTTTACGGGGCGGAACTTCGTGATCAAGTTCGAGGGGTGCTACCACGGTCATTCAGACGCCATGCTGGTGAAGGCGGGGAGCGGTGTGGCGACCTTCGGGATCCCAGGGTCGGCGGGCGTGCCGGCGGAGACGGCAAAGCATACGCTTGCGCTGCCGTACAACGATCTGGCGGCTGTCGAGGCGGCCTTCGACGGTCATCCCGGCCAGATTGCCTGTGTGATCGTCGAGCCGGTGGTGGGGAACGCAGGGACGATCGTGCCGGGAGCGGGCTACTTGCAGGGATTGCGGGAATTGACGACGAAGCATGGCGCGCTGCTGATTCTGGATGAGGTAATGACGGGATTCCGCTTGTCGCTGGGTGGGGCTCAGGAGCTTTATGGGATTAAGCCGGATCTAACGACACTGGGGAAGATCATTGGCGGGGGGCTGCCGTGCGGGGCGTTCGGCGGCCGGGCAGAGGTGATGGAGTTTCTGGCGCCGCTCGGGCCGGTCTACCAGGCGGGAACGCTGAGCGGGAATCCGTTGGCGATGGCGGCCGGGATCGCGACGGTGGGGTATCTGCTGGAGCATCCTTCGGTTTATACAGAGCTGGAGACGACGACGGCGGCCATCGCCGAGGGGGTTCTCGGGATCGCGCAGGAGGCTGGAGTGCCGCTGGCGATGAACCGGGTGGGGTCAATGTTTACGTGGTTCTTTACGGATCGGCCGGTCGAGAACTTCGAGGATGCGGCTACGTCCGATACGGCGGCGTTTGCGCGGTTTCATCGGGCTATGCTGGAGGCGGGAGTATGGCTGCCGCCGAGTCAATATGAAGCAGCATTTGTGGGGGTGCAGCATGGGGCGGCTGAGGTGGAGGCGACGCTGGCTGCGGCTCGGGCGGCTCTGGAGGGATATCGGGCTACGTAGATATTCGTAGCCGGGGCTTTTTAGAATATCCGCTATCTTTGCATAAGCCATGCCAAACGAACCCGCGCTCTTCGAAAACCAGCCAATCCGCCGCATTTACGACGAGGCCAATGATATTTGGTGGTTCTCTGTCGTCGACATTATCAAGATCCTCACACAGCAGTCCGATGTCCGGAAGGCGGGGACTTACTGGAAAGTTTTGAAGAATCGACTGTCCAAAGAAGGCAGTCAACTGGTTACAAAATGTAACCAGTTGAAATTAATCGCGGAAGATGGTAAAGAGAGATTGACTGATGTTGCCAAAGCCGAAACTTTACTCCGACTTGTTCAATCTGTCCCAAGTCCGAAGGCCGAACCCATTAAGCTTTGGCTTGCGAAAGTAGGCTACGAGCGTATGCAAGAGCTCGCGGACCCCTCACTTTCAATCGACCGCGCCCGCGATGTCTATAAAAAACAAGGTAGAAGCGAGAAGTGGATCGCACAGCGCATGACTGGCCAGGAAACCCGCAACAAACTTACTGATTACTGGGCCGCCAACGAAGTAAAGATTGGACAGGAGTTTGCCATCCTGACAAACGTCATCCATCAGGAGTGGACCGGCGTTTCAGTCAAAGAGCATAAAGCATTGAAGAGCCTTAGATCTCAGAATCTCCGTGATCACATGACCGAGGCTGAACTAATCTTCACTGCTCTTGCAGAGCTCTCCACGCGGCAGATAGCTGAGTCCGCTACAGCTAAAGGAATGCCTGCAAATGAAAAAGCAGCACGCACTGGCGGCGGCATTGCAAAACGCGCGCGAGTGGAACTTGAGAGCAAGACGGGTCGCCGAGTCGTTTCAGAGGAGAATTACCTTCCCCCGAAACAAGGGATTAGCAAACTGAAAGGTTGAACTTTAGACTCCCAGGCTGGTGATAGGCAAGGGAAAACTTGTGACTGCTAATCATACAGATGCTTATGGATTGCTCCTCGGTTCCATGAAGAGGCGCCCGGCGATGATGAGGACGACGAGTAAGCCGGCGCAGATCGCGAAGACGTGGCGGACGCCGGTATGCTCGGCGAGAATGCCGCTGAGGACAAGGCCCGTGATCTGGGCGGTGAAGACGGCGGACATGACGGTCGAGCCGACTCGGCCCATGAGGGCGGGCGGGGTCTCCTGCTGGATCATGGTCTGAGCGGGAATGATGATGCCGGCCACGGCAAAGCCGATGATGAAGTTGGCGACGATGGTCGCCCAGACTTGAGGCACACCCGCGAGCAGGCAGAGGCCGAGGGCGATGCCGCTGAGGCCGGAGTAGACGAGGACTGTGTTCTTCACGTTCTTGCCCAGTGTGTTGAGGGTATTGACGCCTACCATCATCCCGAGACCGATCATGGCGGAGGTGATGCCGAAGATGCGCGTCGAGGCGTGCAAGCTATCGCGAACGTAGACTGCGATCAACGGGCCGAAGCAGCCGATCACAAACATTCCTGAAGCCAGCGCGAGGATGACGAAGAGCAGCGCGGCGTGATGCACGATGAAGTGGACACCCTGCTTCATGTCGGCCCAGATACGCTTCAGGCCGGTGTGTTTTGGCGGAGTTGCACTGGCGCCTTCTACAGGCTCTTCGGAACGTGCGAGGCCGACGGAGGCGATGAGGCACGCCGAAGCGATGAAGCTGGCGGCGTCGATGAGATAGCAGCTTACCGGACCGAAGGCAGCGACCAGAAAAGCGGCTGTCGCCGGGCCGATGATCCGCATACCAAACATGACCTGCTGCATCAGCGCGTTGGCGGAGCGCAGGCCATGAAGCGGAACGACAGACCGGATCGCGACACCTTGCGCAGGGCCGAAGAAGCTCGAGAGAATGCTGATGGCGGCGAGGATCGCGTAAAAATGCCACACTTGCGTAGCGAGGAGCAGCAGCAGAACGAGCGCCGCGCGAATGCTGTCGCTCGCGACCATGGTCGGCTTGAGCGGCCAGCGATCGACGAAGACTCCGGCCATGATGCCGAGCAGGGCGATCGGGAGCATATAGGCGATCTGGACGCCGGTGATCTGCTGCGGCGTTCCATGCCACCGAAAGGTAAGAACGCTGATGACGGCAAAGAGGGCGAGGAAGTCGCCGAAGACGGAGATAATCTGCGCGAACCAAAGGCGGCGCATGACCGGAATACGTAGGACCGCACCCATGCCAAGGGGTTCAGGAGCAAGGCCTGCCGCGGATGGGAGTGACGTACTCACTGGATTCGGCTATGGTACGGCATTGAGATTTGTGCGGGCATCATGGTTGCGGTCCGGCTATTTGGAGTCTGCCGGTTGCACGGTTTCGTGTCAGGAGGAAGAGGGAGCTGGTGGTGTAGGTTCCGTGTTTGACGGAGGCGTCGCGACGGACAAGAAGGGCGTCCTCTCCGCTGCCGGTGAAGTCGGCGCGTCCGTAGAGGGTCAGCGTCGCGGTCCAGTCCTTCGCATTGAGTTCGGTCTGGGTGGCGTTCAGTGGGTGAAGCTTCACAGAGGGGTCGACTGTGCGGATGGAACCGTTATGGGCGGCGACACTTCTATTCCGGGCGCTCTGGTCCGGCGAGAGGGCGAGGGCAAGTTGGGGCGGAAGATCTCGCAGGGAGAGGTGACGCCAGGAGAAGTTTGCGAGCGAGTGAAGGTGTGCTGGTTTTGCTATTCGGAGCAGGGCCAGCGCGTCGCATTGTGTACCTGTGTAATGCAGGCTGCGAAGATCGATTGCGGAACCGGCGGAGACGATGGAGCTTTCGACAGGGAGGTAGTCGTTGCAGTTGCGAAGGATGCGTGATGTGCGCTGGTCGGATTCGCCTGGAGTGACCGTCGTGCCGAGCCTGACTGTCGTGACCGTATAGGGCGCATCGAACGGAGCGGCGAGAGCGTCTGCGATCGATGCGCCGGGTGCCAGACCCAATCGGGGTGAGATCCAGATAGAGGAGCGTGCCTGGGTTGCTTGCGTCTGAGCGTGGACTGCCGGGAGTAAGACCGTTCCGGCGCAGGCGAGTGCGTGCAGGACGAGCCGGTCAAGGATGAACATCACTCTTTGATACCCGCTGCTTTCATCAAAAGATCGTGCGCCCAGAGGTTGCGCTCGTCTCCCACATCCGGACGGTTACACTCCTGCGCAGCAGCTTCCCACAGCTTTGCGTTCTTGGCCGTGCCCGCACTCTCGACGGAGGTCTTGAATTTCTTGAATTGACCAAGATTGCCGCCGAGGTTGAACCGCATGTCGATCAGAACACGCCGGACTTCGACGGGGTAGTTTGAATAGCCCTTGAAGTCACCCTTCAGATGGTGGTCGCACTCCTCGGCGATGGTCTGGAGCAGTTGATTGATGGCGACGAGGGAGAGGTCAAGCGTGGTCTTGTAGGCTCTCCAGGGGAGCCCTTTCTCCTGTTTGAGGACGGCGTGATACTCGGCGGCAATCTGTGCGGCGGCTGCGAGCACGTTGGTGGCGCGGACGGTAAACGGCAGCTTCTGCGCCTCGGCTGCGGAGCTGAGCATCTTACCGACGCCCACAGTGACCAGTCCCTTGGTATCCAGGTACATGTGGGTCGCCGTTCCTTCAAATCGTCCCAGGTCAGAAAGGATCTGATCCCAAGGGAGGTCGTCGGTAGCTGCGGAGATATGCACTTTGCGCGGCATCGTGCCTCTGACTATCTCACGAGAGATTGGGTGTGGCTATATGCCAAGTACGCCGGAAAAATGAGGAGCCGCAAAGAAACGCGGGTCCTTCGACTCCGCTCCGCTGCGCTCAGGATGACAGTTGTTTCTTTGTGAGGCGTTCGTGGAAGAGGCCGGTTTCACTGCTGCTTAACCGATCGGGGGCTTACTTCCATTGACCCGTCTGCCGGAGAAGACGCGCTCGCGATCCCGTTCGCGCTGAACTGCTCTGCGCCGGCCGAGCAGGAGATTCTGGGCAGTAATCGTGCCGAGGATCTTCTTCGTATCGCGATCGATAACGAGCAGTGCGTCGAGACCGGAGGTGGCCATCTTTTCGGCTACATTGCGAGAGGTCTCATCGGCGAAGGCATAGGTTTCCGGGAGCTTGATGTCGGGCGAGATGGCCGCCTGGGTAGGGAGCTCGGACATGATTTCCATGACGCTGACTGTTTCAAGCGGGTCGACCCCATACTCGCGTGTGAGATGGAAGCCGCGGCGGCTGAGCTTCTCGGTCAAAATGGACCGCGGCATGATGAGTGAAGTGACGGTGTAGGCGGCGAGGCAGGCGACCATGAGCGGCATGAGGGAGGGCAGCGAATGGGTGAGTTCCAGGCTGAAGATGATGGCGGTGAGCGGGACGCCGAGGGAGCCGGCGAGCATCGCTCCCATACCAACGAGCGCCCAGAGGGATTGTGTCTGGACGGAGGCGTGGGCGACATGCGCGATGAGTTCGCCCAGGGCTCCGCCGATCATGAGCAGAGGAGCGAGTACGCCGCCGGAGGTCCCGGAGCCGAGTGAAAAGGCCCACATGAGCGATTTGGCGATGAGGACACCCAAGATCAGAGTCATGGGCGCGTTGCCTTTGAGGAGTTCAGCAATATTGTCGTACCCGACGCCGAGGCCGCGCGGAAAGAAGATGCCGCCGATGCCGATGCCGATGCCGCCGAGGGCCGGCCACCACATCCAGTGGATGGGGAGCCGCTCGAAGAGATCCTCGAAGCCATACATCATCCGGCTGAGACCGGCGGCGGCGACTCCGACGATAAGACCAAGAGCGAGGGCCCCGAGCGCGAAGTTGCCGTTCAATGGGGTTGCTGGGACGGAGACGGCAAAGAGCGGCCCGGTGCCAAGCCAGATGACCCGCAGGAGAGACGCCATCACGCTGGCAACAGCGACGGGAATGAGGCTGCGTGGACGCCACTCGAAGAGCAGCAGCTCCACCGCGAGGAGAATGGAAGCGAGGGGAGCGGCGAAGGTGGCTGACATGCCGGCGGCGGCTCCAGCAACGAGCAGCGTGGTGCGTTCGGCGTCGGTCAACTTTAGCCATTGGGCGACGAGCGAACCGAAGGCACCGCCGGTCATGATGATGGGGCCTTCCGCGCCGAAGGGACCACCGGAGCCGATGGCGATTGCGGCGGAGATGGGTTTGAGAATGGCGATGCTGGGCTCGATGCGGGCACCGCGGAGGAGGATGGCTTCGATGGCTTCGGGGATGCCGTGGCCGCGAATCTTGTCGGAGCCATAGCGCGCGATCAAGCCGACGAGCAGACCGCCAATGATCGGGACCAGCGGCATCCAGTGTCCCAGGGCGCTGCCTGCAGGCCCGACAGCAGCGAAGCTGAGGCGGTGGTAGTAGAAGATGTTGGTCGAAAGTGCGATGAGTTTGAGCAGTAGAACGGCAAGGATGGCCGCTCCGGCTCCGATGACCATGGCGACAGCGGACAGAAGCCAGACGCGGCGGTCGACGGTGAAGTCGCGCAAGGCGGATGGGTGCGAATTCATGCGGATCTCCGGGGACTGGTTGCAAGATGCGATGCGTCGAGCTTCTCGATGTGCTTGAGGGCGCGGATGAGATGCGGTCCAAGCACGCGCAACTCTCTCCTGTGATACGCGGAAAGCGACTGAAGGATGCTCCGGCCCTTGTCGGAGATCGAGAGAATAACGCGGCGGCGGTCCTCGGCATCTTCCAACCGCACGAGTAGACCTTCGGCGACCGAGCGGTTGGCCAGTTCGACGACGCTGTGATGGCGAAGGCCGAGGCGTTCGGCTGCGTAGGCGATCGTCGTCAGAGCTTCGGGGGGAGCACCTGCGATCTGCATCAGTAACTGGTGTTGCTGCGGATGCAGGCCTGCTTCGTCGGCGGCCTGCTCGCTGAAGTGGATGAAGTTGCGGAGCTGGAAGCGGAACTCGGCGAGTGCCTGGAGGAGATCCGTATGTTCGGGGTACGCATGTGCCGAACTCCTCATTAATGTATCGTAACACGATATATTAACACCCACGCCCTGTGAGTTGTTTGGATGGGGCGACCAATGCAGACGCGGGTTTTTCGGCTGCGCTCTGCTCCACTCCGGACAGATCTCTTGGCTGCATAAACGTAAAGCCTCAGCAGGGAAGCTGTTGCGCTAGGCTTAGAACTCCAGACGGTTGGGTTGCATCGCCCAGACGTCGGGGGTGACGAACCGATGCGCAGAGAAGTCCGAAAGTGCAAGCAGCTGGCGAGTGGCTTCGACCGTAGCGAGGCGGTTTGCGCCTTGACTCTGATTGCTGCCATCGTGCAGGAGAATGTTGGAGGCTCGACCGCGCCGGCTGTTGGACCTTATGCCGCGTTCCATGCGGGCGAGGATGGTGGGCGCATCGAGAGGCTTCCAATCTTTTGGCATAACGTTCCACTGGACGGCGGTGAGACCGAGTTCGCGGGCGGCGCGGAGGACGAAAGGACGGCGTGCTCCATGGGGTGGACGGAAGTAGTAGACGGGTGCGCCGAGCGTGTCTTGAATCGCCTGGTTGCAGTCTCTCAATTCAGCGCGGATGCGGGCGGCGGTCTGCCAGGCGAGCCACGGATGGGTCATGGTGTGATTGCCGATGAGATGTCCGGCAGCCGCGATCTCGCGGGTCAGTGCAGGTTCCCGGCGGACGTATTGCCCGATGAGGAAGAAGGTTGCACGCGTGTTGTGGGCGGCCAACACATCGAGGAGCTGCGACGTGGCGCGGAGGTTGGGACCGTCGTCGTAGGTGAGGGCGATCTCGTTGGGATTGCAGCCCGCTATAAGGACCTTCCCAAAGAGCTGCGATCCGGGCGAAAGGGCAGCGTAGACGATACCGCCGCCGAGAGCCGCTGCTGCGAGCGAGGCGACGGCGGCTGTGTTCAGGGCTGAAGAAGACATCCGCTTACGTATGCTTCTGCAGCAGGGCGAGGACCTCTTCGGCATGACCTTCGGGCTTGACCTCTTCAAAGATATGGAGGAGGCGCTGGCCTTGGCCGCTGTCTGGACCTATGAGATAGGTAGATCGCTTGACACCTTTGACGAGCTTGCCGTACATGTTCTTCGGCTTGACGAGGTCGAAGCGGTTGATGAGGATCATATCCGGGTCGGCGAGGAGATCGTAGGGCAGGTCGTACTTGTCTTTGAATTTCTTCTGATCCCTGACGGTGTCGCGGGAGATGCCGAGGACGACGATACCGGCCTTTTGGAATCTCTCGAAGGCGTCGCGGAAGCCGCAGGACTCGGTGGTGCAGCCTGGGGTGTCGGCGCGAGGGTAGAAGAAGAGGACGACAGGCTGACCTTTGAAGTCGGTCAGGTGAACGGTCTTGCCGTCCTGATTCTGAAGGGTGAAGTTCTCGACGATGTCGTTGGGCTGCATGGTTCCCTCGCGGTAGCCGCTGGCTGGTGTACTTCAGCTCGTTCCTGTCAGGTTACCGGAGACAGGAGTTGTAGAGCTATGCGGGTCGCCTCGCAAGGATGATGGGTTGATAGAAACTGCTTTGCGGCGGCATTAACCAACGTATGTCGCTGAACCTGGCCAATGTTAACGCCATCGAGAGTTCTTCGCGAGGTAGACAGCGATACTCCGAAACGAAGTGATGCGTTTGCCAGCGTTGCCCGGACTGGAGGGTGAGATAAAGGTGGACGAGGTAACGTGTGTCGTCGATCCAGTCCCACACCTGATGAACAATCCGTCGCTCTCCCGGTTCACCATAGAAGGTGGGTTGCTGCATGGTCGGTTTTTGATGCTGGAGCGCGTCATAGTCGCGGATACTTGCAAGAAACAGTCCACCGGGCTTTAGTTTGGAGGCGATCGCTTGCGTCGCCTGACCGAGTTGCGGAGCAGTGAGATGCGGGAGCGCGTTGTCGAGCGATGCAACGACATCGAAATCATCCGCATTGATCTCTGCCAGTGAGGTCATGTCCGAGACATGAAACGACATGATAAGCGAGCGTCGTTCCGCCTCGCATCGGGCGTGGGCGACCGCCGCTGGGCTCAGATCGGAGGCGACCACCACGTGGCCCATCTTCGCAAAGCCAATTGCCTGCGTCCCTATCCCACAGGAACAATCCAGAATCTTCAATGGATGCTTCGAAGAGTGAGAGGCGATGAGGGGACCGAGGACGTAGGCTTGACGGTCGATCGCTCTGTCCCAGTCATCGAAGATGAGGTGGTAGTGATCCGCGAGAGCTTCGTAAAAATCGAGAACCTCTTCCGCCACTAAGACCTCCACAATCCTGGCACTTACGATGGTTTCAAAGCGGCCAGGGTCTTTTCGAGTGAGACAGCGTTCTCGACGTGGAGGCTGGACTGGCTGCGGTCGATCTGACGAAGGAGTCCGCTGAGAACCTTGCCCGGACCGACCTCAATGAAATGGGTAACCCCCTGGGCGATGAGAAGCTGGATGCACTCGACCCAGCGCACCGGGGCGGTGACCTGGCGGACCAGGCAGTCGCGGGCATCCGCATCGCGGGTGATAAGCCGGGCATCGACGTTGCAGGCAATCGGAAACGCGGGGTCTGTGAAGCGGATGCTTTCGAGGTCGATGGTCAACGCATTCTGGGCAGGCTGCATCAGGGCGCAGTGAAAGGGCGCACTGACCGATAGCATGACGGTTCGTTTCGCTCCGGCGGCTTTCGCGAGTTCAGCCACGTGTTGAACGGCGGCGGTGGCCCCGGAGATGACGGTCTGGTCAGGTGAGTTGAGATTTGCGGGGCAGACGATGATGCTGTTAGGCGCGAGCGCCTGGGCAATGGGATCGGTCGTATCCTCCGCGGCGGGATGTGTGAGGTCGTCGGAGGCTTGGGCGCAGAGGTCATTAATCTGGTCTGAAGGAAGGCCGAGGATGGCAGCCATCGCACCTTCCCCGGGGGGCACAGCCTCTTGCATGTAGCGGCCACGATTGCGGACGGTGCGGATCGCATCGGCAAAGCTAAACGTTCCGGCCGCGACATAGGCGGAGTACTCGCCAAGCGAATGCCCGGCGGCGAAAGACGGAGCGACACTCCTTTCCGCGAGAGCTTCCATCAGAACGCGGGCGGCGGCGACGGAGACGGTGAGAATGGCGGGCTGGGTGTGTTCGGTGAGCTTGAGGTCGTCGTCAGGACCCTCAAAGATGAGTTTGGAGAGAGAGAATCCAAGGACCTCATCCGCTTCATCGAAGATGGCGCGAGCGGCAGGAAATGTGTCGTAAAGATCGCGACCCATACCGACTGCCTGGGAACCCTGGCCGGGAAAGAGAAGAGCTAGTGTAGGTGTCAGCATCGCTGAGTGTGATGGTAAATCAGCGGGCCAGGTCGGAGCTTTGCAGACCGGGTGGAAGCTTAGATGCCGAGGCCAGAGTCGAGGTCGTGCTCGCCGCCGGAGTGGGAATAGAAGTCATAGGGGGTGCGGCGCTTGAACTTATAGCGCAGGCGAAGTTCGCGGCCGACGACGACGCCGATGGCGAGCGCGCCGACTCCGGCGGAGACCCAGCCCACCGTCTTGAGCACCACGGAGGAACTCTCCGGAAAAGAGAGGTGATCGGCGACAGCTGCTGCCGAACCGGAGGCGAGTTTCGAAGTTCTCGTACTGAGCCTTCTCCCAAAACGCCGAGTGTGAGACAAGAGCTCCATGGTCTGGATGATACCGCAGGTTGAGGTACGCTGGCAGCCGATTCGCAGCAGATTCGTTGATCCGCTCCCGTCTGAATTCCTGTTTCAGGATGCTCCTCCAGTTCACGTCGGCTTCTGGCGGAAGCGCATGAGAAGCATGTGTGCGTGCACGTTAGCTCACGTCCACCTCTTGAAAGCCAAGTCCATAGAGCAGAGTGGCGATGGTAGCGCGAGCGTTCTTTCGAGCGGCGTCGAGAATCCCGTCCGAGAGCGCTGCCCGTTCGAGCTGCTGCTGCGCCCTGGCGCGGGTGTCGGACTCGAGATTCTGGTCCACGGGGACCAGAAAGCCGGTGGAGCGGGCGTAGACGCGGGTGTGCTGGTTATCGATGGTGGTGACGAAGAGTTGTGATGCGGGAAGGGTGATGTGGATGGAGCGGCTCCCGTTCTTTTCCGTGATACGAACGTCCTCCGGCTTGAGCCGCGCCAGATCGACGCCGCCGACGGACTGGCCGTGGACGACAAGCAGGATTCGATCGCCGGCGAGAAGATCAGGAAGAACGGTGCTCGATTTCGAGCCTTCGACGACGGTATCAAGTGAGTAGACTACGGTTTCAAGACGGGCGAGACGCTGGATCTTCTCGACCACCGCAGGAACGGAGGTGTCGAAGCTTGTGGTGCGACCGGTGATCAGGCTGGAGAGGTGGGCTGGGATGCCAGAGGTGGCGTAGTGGAGGAAGACAAGGATGACGACGGCACCGAGTACCAGCGCCAGCAGGAAGGGTAAGAAGCTGCTGGAGGCGCGGCCAGACTTGTACTGGGTGGTCATAAGAAAAGAGGACCTCGCGGCTGCTGCCATAAATATGGTAGCATCTCGACATGAGGACCACGGTGGATATTCCGGATGCGAAATACCGTGTGCTGAAGACCAAGGCGGCCATGGAGGGCAAGTCGGTCAAGGAACTCGTGATGCGCGGGGTTGATGTAGTGCTGTCCGACGAGGGAGTTCTGCCCAGGCGACGATTGAAGCTACCTCTGGTCGATTCAGGTCGGCCTGGTTCCTTAGAGATCGACAATCAGCAAATCTATGACCTCATCGGTTTTCCCTGACATTAACGTCTGGCTTGCGATGGCAGCTTCGGCTCATGTCCACCACGTTCGAGCCAAAGCATGGTTCGAATCGCTGCACGACGAAGAGGAACTGCTCTTCTGCCGCTTCACCCAGCTTGGGCTGCTTCGTCTACTGACGACTTGGGGCGCGATGGGAGACCGGGTGAGGACGCAACGCGAGGCCTGGCAGATATACGACTGTTTTCTCTTGGATGGAAATGCGCGCTTAATGCAAGAGCCTCGCTTGCTAGAGGGAAGCTTTCGGCGGTTTACTACGCTGGATTCGGCTTTGCCGAAGGATTGGGCCGACTCCTATCTTGCAGCGTTTGCGGAAGAGACCTCTGCGACGCTGGTGACGTTTGACAAAGCTTTGGCAGCAAGGGCGAGGGGCTCGGTCTTGCTCGGGCCCCAGTAACTCTCATCCTGCTGCCTTCTTTTGCATCCTGGTTCGTGTGCCTGATCGTATAGGCAGATGAGCGATTCAATGGTCATGGCACCGGATGAGTTTCGCAAGGTGGTTGAAGGGCACCAGAGGATGGTGTTCTCGATTGCGTTGCGCGTCACGGGGGATTACGGCGGTGCGGAAGAGGTAGCCCAGGACGTTTTTCTCGAGCTGCATCGCAGCGTGGAGAGGCTGAAAGGAGAAGATCACCTGCGCTTCTGGCTACGGCGGGTAAGCGTGCACCGCGCGACTGATTGGCTGCGGCGGAAGAAGCGGCAGCCTGAGACCGGGGCAGAGGACTGGGTGGACGAGGAGCATGGGGTATCGGTAGAGGCAGCGAACAGCGCCGGAATGGTTGCGCGGCTTGAGAATCTGCTGCGGACGCTGCCGGAGGCCATGCGAGTTGTAGTCGTGCTGCGATACCAGGAAGAGATGCTGCCCGATGAAATTGCCGCGCTGTTGCAGCAGCCAGTGCCAAGCGTGAAGAGCAATCTGCGGCGGGGGCTCGAGCTGCTGCGGCGCAAAGCGGAGACAACGATGAAGGAGTATGTGCGATGACGGAGACCGAGGAGCAATTTGAGCGGGAGCTGGGCCGGGCGCTGACACGTGTGGATGCGCCGGGAACGCTGGTTGGGTTGGTGATGGAACGCGTGGCGGCGAAACGTCCGCGCGTGCTCGAATTTCATCGGCTGCATGTGTGGATGGGGAGTGTGGCGGCATCGCTTCTGCTGGCGGGACTCCTGTTCGGTGGGGTGGAGCATCATCGCGCAGCGGAGCGTGCAGGGGCAGAGCGGGCAAGGGCGGAGCGGGATTTTGCCCGGTCGCTTGAGATTACGGACCGTGCGATGGATCAGACGCGGCGACAGTTGCAGCAGGCAGGAATTGCGCTTGATGAGTAAGAGAGAGTTTTGCGGTTCAACGATTTGAAACTTCAACAATGCAGGGGAGACTAGCATGACAAAGAGGCGGCTGAGTTTAGGGGCACTTGCTCTGGGGTGTGCGCTGGCAGCAAGCAGCGCGGTGACGATCGCACAGACGGGTTCGTTGCCAGAGAAAGACGATCTGTTTGCGGGCACCGAGAAGTTTGCGCAGGGGGCGAGCTCGGTAACGCAGATCGATATGGATCCTGACTCGCTGGGGAAGGTAGAGGGTAAAGAGGGACTGCGTGCCCGGAGCATGGTGCTCTCGGTCGTGCATACTTATGCGTATGACAAGCCGGGGATGTACCGGATCGAAGATGTCGAGGCCTTTCGCAAGAAGCTGGAGACAGGCGACTGGCACTGCTCGGTGCATATTCGCGACAACAAAAAAGGGGAATCGGTCGATGTTTGCAATAGACGACGCACGGACGAGCTGACGGAGCAAGCCACGATCACGGTGGATGCGAAGTCGCTGACTTTTATTCATACCATTCGCAAGGGCGGAAGCTGGAATGGTACGAGCGAACTTTCGGAACCTTTGGGAATGGGTTTGCTCGGCCCTCAGATGCAGGTGGAGATGGCCGTGATGCGGGCGCAGATGCAGGCGCGGATGGCCGGGATGCAACTGCAGGTCGAGGCGGGGCTCGCGGGAATGAAGGACTTCAAGGGTCCTGACGCGGAGCAGATGCGGCACTTGCAGGATGCGTTGAAGGGATTGGAGAGAGAGCAGAAGAGTGGGGATGTAAAGCCCGCGCCCTGAGCAGAGAGCGGAAGACGTAGACTGCTCCGCTCACAACTGCTAAACGCGGCATTATGTTTTTAGTCGAGCGCCATACTTGCAGATTCGGGAATGTGGACGACCGTTCGATGCTTATAGCTGGCGGCGATGAAATCGCGAAAGAGTGGATGAGGCTCGAGCGGCTTGGACTTGAACTCAGGGTGAAACTGACAGCCGAGAAAGAAGGGATGGCTGGGAATCTCGACGATCTCGACGTACGTAGCGTCGGGAGTGGTGCCGGTGATGTGCAGACCGGCCCCCGTTAAGACGGCCTCGTACTCGCGGTTGAACTCGTAGCGATGGCGGTGGCGCTCGCTGATTTCAAATGTTCTATAGGCTTTGGCGGCCAATGAACCGGGCTCCATGGTGCAGGCCCAGGCTCCGAGGCGCATGGTTCCGCCCATCTCCTCAACGCCGGTGAGCTCGCGGAGTTTGTAGATGATGCGGTGCGGTGTGGCGGGATCGAACTCGCCGGAGTTGGCGTCCTTAAGGCCGCACACGTTGCGGGCATATTCGATGCAGGCCGTCTGCATTCCAAGGCATATCCCGAAGTAGGGAACGCGGTTTTCGCGAGCGTAGCGAATAGCGTTCAGCATGCCTTCGATGCCGCGTTTGCCGAAGCCGCCGGGCACGAGAATGCCGTCGAAACCCTGGAGTTGCTCTTCGTAGTTGTGGGATTCGAGGCCTTCGGCTTCGATCCAGGTGACCGAAAGCTTGAGGTTGTGAGCGAGCGCGCCGTGAACGAGCGCCTCCTTGAGGGACTTGTAGCTGTCCTCATACTCGACGTACTTGCCGACGATGCCGATCGAGACTTCGTCTTTCGGGTTGTAGGCGCGGTGAACGAGATCTCGCCAGTTGCTTAGATCGGGCACCTTTGTCTCCATGCGAAGATACTTCATGATGAGGGTGTCGACACCCTCAGCCGCAAAGTTCAACGGGACCTCATAGACGCTGGGGACGTCTTTGGCGGCGATGACGGCGGCCTCTTCGACGTTGCAAAAGAGGGCAATCTTGTTGCGCATCTCGCGGGGAACGGCGCGGTCGGTGCGACAGAGCAGGATATCGGGCTGGATGCCGATCGAGAGCATCTCCTTGACGGAGTGCTGGGTGGGCTTGGTCTTGAGCTCCTGCGCGGCAGCAATCCAAGGGATGAGGGTGACGTGGATGAAGACGGTGTTGTCGCGGCTCAGATCTTGTCTCATTTGCCGGATGGCTTCGAGGAAGGGAAGCGACTCGATGTCGCCGACCGTGCCGCCGATCTCGACGATGACCACCTCGGAGTCGGCGGCGACCTTGCGCATGGCGTTCTTGATCTCGTTGGTGACGTGGGGGATGACCTGGACGGTCTTGCCCAGGTAGTCGCCGCGACGCTCCTTGGTGATGATCTGCTCGTAGATGCGGCCAGTGGTGAGGTTATTGTCGCGCGTCAGCCTGGCGTGGGTGAAGCGTTCATAATGGCCCAGATCCAGATCGGTTTCAGCCCCGTCATCAGTGACGAAGACTTCGCCGTGCTGGAAGGGCGACATGGTGCCGGGATCGACGTTCAGGTAAGGGTCGAACTTCATCAGGTTGACCTTGATTCCGCGGGCTTCGAGCAGGCAGCCGATCGAGGCCGCGGCGAGACCCTTGCCGAGTGAAGACACGACTCCGCCGGTTACAAAGATGTACTTTGCAGACATGTCCGCGACCTCTTGAAATGAATTGGAAGTTTGTGCAGTGTGGGCACTCCTAAGTATGGCAGGGTCCTAAGGGAGAGGCAATGCGAAATCCGGAGGCATCGACTCTGGTGCGCGGGCATGTTGCGCGGTAGGCTAGCAGGACATGAGCGTTGGCGCGAAGACGGTGGTGGCGTGGCTCGATCTCGAGGAGTGGGGGTTGGGGCGAATGGATCGCCTCGCCGAGCGGACGCGGCGTGGGCCGGGGATGCCGCCGCATCTGGCGACGGGGCTGCGAGGGGAGCGGGCGGCGCTGTTTCACCTGCGGCGGCAGGGCTATACGATCGTGGCGCGGCGGTGGACGAGTGCGAAGATGCGGGGCGATGTGGACCTGATCGGCTGGGATGGCGACTGGCTCTGCTTTGTCGAGGTAAAGGCGCGAACGGCGCGGGATCTGTCGCCGGCAGAGTCGGCGGTCGATCGAGACAAGCAGCGCATGGTTCGTGGGCTGGCGCGGGCCTATCTGCGGGCATTTCCTGAGGAGACGCGCCGGCAGATCCCGGTGCGGTTCGATGTGGTTTCGGTCTATCTGTTGGAGAAGGGTGCCGAGTTTGAGGTGTTTCAAGGAGCCTTCCAATGGCAGTGACCGGCCCGAGGGGGATGCCGCTTGCCGGGCCAGCCGATTGCTTGGTAGACGGTGTCTAGAGCATATCTGCTGTTGCTGTGAACTGGAGAAGGAAAGCGAGTACCATTTCTGAGAGAAAACGGGGTGGATGGTTGTGGCTCTAGTAGACACCCAGAGGAGAAATGCTCTAATTGTTGCAAGAGGGGATGAGCCAATGACGTTGCTGAATGCGCCTGAGTTTAACGAACGCCGTGAGAAGCGGAACCGCTACCTGCTGCTTGGGAGCGGGGTGCTGGTAGCTGTGCTGGCGCTGGTAACGGTTAGCGGATATCTCCTGGGGCATGGCTGGTTCTTCAATAATCTGGCCGAAGAACACAGGGTGAGCACGTTTCTTTCGGATCTCGAGGCCAAGGACTATGGGAAGGCCTATGGGGTTTGGATGAATGACCCGGAGTGGCAGCAGCATCCGCAGAAGTTCGACTACACGCTCAAGCGGTTTACCGAAGACTGGACGACGGCCAGCGACTGGGGACCGATCCGGACGCACCATGTCGATATTTCAAAGCGAAGTGGAACCGGCACCATCGTTGCCGTTACGGTGAACGGCAGCCCGAAGAAGATGTTCATGTGGTATGAACGGTCGAATGGAACGCTGACGTATCCGGCACCGTACCAGCTGCAATATTAATCCCCCCCCACATCCAAATCATTGATTCTACAGAAGTTGTGGGCAGGTTGGCGCCAAAATATTCATTCTAAAGAGCTTAGAATCAAAATATAGATAACAAAGCACTTAGGGTTGCTGGGTCAAGTCTCTTTGTTTGGACTTAGGCATTCTCCCAGAGGCTAAAAGCCTTTGTTTGTGTTGAACGTGTGGAGTGGCTGAGCTGCGCCCGTTCAAGACGACACGTAAGGAGGCCTGATTCAAGTATAGCGAATGGAGGGTATCTTCTATGCCACGCGATTGTGCAGGATTGGCGCGGGTTTTGTTGTATTCGGGGCTTGACACGATTTTAGCTGAAGAAGAAAGAGCGCTTGCCCCATGCTCTATCCCGGCACGCCCGCGATGACGGCGGCGAGGATGGGGCACCCGGTTGTTAGCTGGCAGGGCGGTTCTGGATGGCAGAATGTCCGGGCACAGGCAGGTGCAAACGCAGGTCCTTCGACTGCGGCTGTCGCGATGAGGCTGCGACAGCCTTCGCTCAGGATGACAGTTTTTTTGCTTAGGTTTGAATAGCTGCAAGTGCAGCGCAGGTGCAAGTGCAACCGCAAAATGGAGGTCCTTCGACTGCGATTGTCGCGATGAGGCTACGACAATCTCCGCTCAGGATGACAGTTTCTTGCTCAGGTATCAAAAAAGTAAATTATTTGCTATTCAGAAAGTACGTTGGTTGGTATCAGAAAGAGAGTTTTGCTGCGAGCTGGATGCCGCGGGGTGCGCCGCCGCCGAGGAACGGATTGCCGAGGCCTACGTCGCCGGTGGCGGTGATGGCATAGCGGCCGCTGCTGACCTCGTTCGAACCGCTCTGGGTGAAGCCGTTCTGGGCGGCGTCGGCGATGAAGTTGGGCAGGATCGGGCTGGCGAAGTTGGGGTGGTTGACGATGTTGAAGACTTCGGCGCGGAGTTCCAGTGCACAACGGTCGCCGAACTTTGTGGCTTTGTAAAAGGCCACGTCCCAGTTCTTGTAGGGAAGGCCACGCAGGGCGTTGCGTCCGAGGGAGCCGAAGTGGCGCGTGCCGGGAACGCAATCCTGCGCGGTGCCGGTGGTGCCGTTGGCGAGCGCGTAGGGCGTAATGGTGCACGGGATGGCGAACGCGGTGAGATCAAGGAAGGTGGAGGGATTCTTCGTGTACCGCGCTTTGCTGATCTGGTCGGGTCGGTCGAAGCCCTCGCCGCTGCCGCTGAAATCGTCCTGGAAGTTGTAGTTCAGGTTGAAGGGCTGGCCGTCCTGGAGGGTAAGGCTGCTGTCGAAGCCCCAGCCGTCGTGCAGCAGGGCGAACCGGCCTTCCCGGCTGGGAAGCTGGTAGCCGAAGATCCAGGTGAGCCGGTTGCGGACGTCGAAGTTCGAGTTCGCGTATTCCGCGCCCGGCCGGGTGCTGTCGTTGGGCTGGGAGGCATTGGGGATGAAATCTTCGCTATCGCTTGCCGTGTCGAGCGAGTGCGACCAGGAGTAGTTGAGGATGCTGGTGATGCCGTGGAGGTTGTTGACGCGCAGGCTGGTCTGCAGGGCGTTGTAGCTGGACTTGGCGGTCGACTCTTCCTGGTTGACGTAGAAGGAGCCGTAGGGATTGTTGCGGAAGTTCCTGCTGGCGGCGTTGTAGGTGGGGATGCAGCCGGGGCCGCCGTTTGGGAAGCAGGGGGTTCCGGCGGTCGAGGTAGTAGCCTGGGCAAAGGCGATATCGGTTGCGGTGATGGCGGCCTGGCTGGGCTGGTTGATGTCGCGAAAGCGGAGCAGGTGGCGACCGACGGAGCCGACGTAGCCGATCTGAAGGAGCACGTGTGAGGAGAACTGCTGCTGTGCGTTGAGGTTGAAGTTCATCATGTACGGGGTGGGGCTGTGGCGGTCGACGGCGAAGATGTCTCCGGCGGGGGTGGCGGACGGGGCGGCGAAGACGGGCTGGCCGGCCTGGATGACTCCACCGATAGCGGTCACGGAGGCGATCGGGGCGGGGCCGATGGGATTATATGCGGGGCCAGGATCGAAGGTGCTGTTGTAGGGGAGATGGGAGAGGAAGACATCTTGCGAGTAGGAGTCGAAGAAGAGGCCGATACCGCTGCGGAAGACGGTCTGGCCCTTGCCGAAGGGGTCCCACGAGGTGCTGAGGCGGGGTGCGAAGTTCTTGTAGTTCGGCTCGTAGAGGCGGTCGAGGCCGGGCTGGCCAACCTCGGTGAGGGTCAGGCTGGCGTTCGCGGGATCGAGTGCGGTGATGTTGCTGAGCAGGTTGTTTTTCTCGTGGAAGAGGCCGAAGTAGTCCCAGCGCATGCCGTAGTTCAGGGTGAGTCGCTGGGTGATGCGGAAGCTGTCCTGAAGGTAGAGGCCGTGGCTGTTCTCGTAGCTATGCCGGCGGGAGTTGCCGGAGGACTGGCTGCCTGAAGCTACGTTGCCGGCGAGGAAGTCGTTGAGCGAGGCGAAGTTGAGCCTGCCGCGATAGTTGGTGCCGAGGAACTGGGTGATGCTGGTGCGGCGGAACTCGTAGCCGATTTTGACGGCATGTTTGCCGAGGGTCCAGGAGAAGTTGTCGAGCGCCTGCCAGTTGGTGTCGTAGCGCTGGCGCGGGTCGGACTTGCTCGCGCCGAGCGAGGCGTATCCGGCGACGGTGATGAAGGGCAGGCCCTGATCGCCGGTGCCTGTACCGGTGTCTGTACTTGTGTTAAGGCCGATTGAGCTGGGATGGAAGATTTGATCCTGGGGGAAGAAGCCTTCGGCGAAACGGTTCCAGCCCATGCGGAGTTCGTTGACCTTGCTGGCACTGAGGACGGAGACGAAGGAGAGGGCGACGAGCTGCACGCGGGTCGGCGTGTAGGTGTTGAAGCCGGGGAGGACGCCGCCGCCTGAGAGGGCGAGCGGGAAGCTCTGTTTGCTGTCGCCGAAGTAGTACCGGCCGGTGAGCAGGTTGTGGGCGTTGAAGTTGTGATCGATCTTGGCGATGAGGCTGGTAATGTTGTTGCTCGAGGGGGCGATGACGTCGGCGTTGGGGCAGCCGCCGCCGGTGACGTTCGGTGTGGGCCACGGATTGCGCTTGAGCAAAGCGACGATGACAGGGTTGGTGGCGGTGGCGAGGAGAGCCGGGTCGGGTACGCAGGCCTGGCTGACGGTGCCGACGCTTTCGCGCTGGCCTTCGTAGTCGAAGAAGAAGAATGTCTTATCGCGCAGGACCGGGCCGCCGATCGACGCGCCGAACTGGTTGTTGTGAAACGGCGCCTGAGTCTGGCCGGCGGGGTTGAAGTAGTTGCGGGCGTCGAGGGCGTTGTTGCGGAAGTATTCGGCGCCGGTGCCGTGAAAGGCATTTGTGCCGCTCTTGGTTACGATATTGATGATGCCGCCGGCGCTGCGGCCGTACTCGGGTTCGAAGTTCGAGAGGACGCTGAGTTCCGAGACGGCATCGATGGGGAGGATGGTGGCGGGGGCGCCGAAGACGCCGGGCTGGTTGACGGCGGGATCGTTGCGGAAGCCGTCATTCATATCGGTGCCGTCGAGCAGGAAGTTGTTGGAGCGGCCGCGCGCTCCGTTGACCGAGAAGGGGCCGAAGGAGCCGGGCGAATCGCTGACCTGGTCGGGCGAGCCGGTGACGCCGGGTGTGAGATAGATGAGCTTGGTGTAGTCGCGGCCGTTGACGGGGAGGTTCTTGATGTCCTCGGTGGTGAGGGTGGCGCCGAGCGTGTCGGAGGTGGTCTCGGCCTGGAGCGCGTTGGCGGTGACAACGACGGTCTGGTTGAGGTCGCCGGTTTTGAGCGCGATGGTGATGGTGACCTGGCTGCTGACGGTGATCTCGATATTTTCGGCGCGGAAGGCGCTGAAGCCTGGGCTGGTGACCCGGACGTTGTAGCGGCCGATCGGCAGCTCGGATGCGGTGAAGTTTCCTTCGGCGTTGCTGGTGACGGTGCGTTCGATGCCGGTACCGGTGTTGGTCACGACGACGGCAGCGCCGGGGACGACTGCGCCCGCGGGATCGGTGACGGTGCCGAGCAGGGTTCCACGGAAGGTCTGCGCTTGAAGGGCGATCGCGCCTGAGAGGACGATGAGAACAAGAAGGGAGGTGAAAGACCGCATCGAGTGGCTCCTAAAGATGAAGTGCCCTTTGGCAACTAAGGCTGAAAGGCTGCCTGGACGGCAGGAGAGACAACTGTTCTCTATGGCCGGCTAAGTTCCTGATGTCTCTAAACTGCAGGATGCGGACGTGTGGCCTATCAACTGAATCGGGGAAGCTCCTATTGTGCTGCATGCGGCGCGTAATTACCAGGAATCCGAGATTCATGTGGTGCGAGGGCCCGTGCTGCGAGAGTGAGACTCGATCAATCTGCCGCAGTCGAGGAGCCCGGTGCCGCTACGCTGTGCCGGCGGCGATCGCTGGCGCGCCTCGAACCAGAGGGACGCTTCTGCTTTGTCGAGATTGGTGAAGGTCGAGATGGGTGAATGAGGAGAGGCAACAGCACGTGCCAATGCGGACCTTCGGCTGCGCTCAGGATGACAGTGTTTTGAGGTGGCAGGTGACAAGAGGCAATGGCCCGTGCAGATGCGGACCTTCGGCTACGGCAGGGCTTACAAGAAGGGGAACGCGTGGCGGCCCTGGATATCTTGACAGTCCTTAAAGCGTGGTGCTATAAACCACGCGTTGGTGTATTAAAACTGCACAATCGGTTGCCTGAATTTTGTGGCCAATCGGCTGGTCGAAGCTTCTAAACCATCAAAGGAGCAGCAGGGTCCATCCTTGAGGAGGTTCGAGTGAATCGCAGCAAATGTGCCGTACGGCGGGATCGTGCCCTCGATCCCCTGGCTTTCAATTTCTTCTGGAGATTCGGATCGGTGGGTGAGCTTGATCCGTTCTCAAGAGGCCGGTAGCCGGCTGCAATCTATCCTGCATCCAAATGGATCTCATGAACTTCGCAGACGATAGGACGCCTCGATTATCTGCGATGAGTCATGGATGAGTCACGCAATTCAACGTAGTTGTCGCGGTGCATAACGCTCCCCGCGCGCTCGGTGTCAGAAAGGAAGTACCTTGTTATGAATCACACGAATAGCTGTAGGACGTCCCAGAAGCTGTTGCCACGATGGGGGATGGTTTCCATGCTTGCCGTCGCGCTTGCGGTGCTCTCCGTTTCGACCGCGTATGCGCAGTTCCGGGCGTCGATCCAGGGAGTCGTTGCGGACCCGCAGGGTGAAGTTGTGCCGGGCGCGATCGTGACTCTTACGGATACGGCGACGAACAAGGTGCTGACAAGCACATCCAATGCGAGCGGTGTTTATAACTTTAACGCGCTGCCGCCGAGCAGCTTTATGCTCAGTGTCGAGAAGGCGGGCTTCAAGAAGAAGGTCTTGAACGACGTGCAGCTGATTCCTGAGCAGGCGAATGCAGTGAACCTGCAACTGGAGTTGGGCGGGACTTCGGAGACGGTGACTGTATCGGCGAACGAGACGCCGCAGTTGGAGACCGAGACGGCAACGATCAGTGGAGTGGTGGATAGCAACCAGATCCAGCACCTGCCTTCAGGCGGCCGCGACGTCTTTCAGCTCGTCCAGCTAGCGCCGGGCGTCTTCGGGGACGGTTCGCGCGCAGGGGGCGGGGGCAGCAGCAACACGCCCGGCAGCCAGGGGCCGGGTGGCAGCGGACCCGGAGCCGGCATCTTCTCCACCGAGAATGGACCGCAGGCTAACGCCAACGGCGGCCAGTATGAGACCAACGGCATCAGCATCGACGGTATCAGCACGGTCAGCGCGGTCTGGGGCGGAACTTCCGTCATCACGCCGTCCGAGGATTCTGTCGGCAACGTAAAGGTCGTCTCGAACGCCTATGACGCGGAGAACGGCCGCTTCAGCGGCGCCCAGATCCAGATCACCTCGAAGACCGGCTCCAACGACTTTCACGGCAGCGCCTTCTTCCGCGCCTATCGTCCTGGCCTGAACGCCTATCAGCGCTATAACGGCCCTGGAAGCTATGGTCCCGGCACGCCTGGCGCCCGCGGTCTTCTCCGGGATGAGCAACGGGCAAATCAATATGGCGGCAGCATCGGCGGCCCAGTCTGGAAGGACCGAGTCTTCGCCTTCTTCGCCTATGAGACACAGCGCGACAACTCTGCCGTAACCGCAACCACATGGTACGAGACCGCAGCATTCCGCGGTCTTTCTCCTGCGAACAGCATTGCTGGGGTGTACAACAGCTTCCCCGGCTCTGCTCCTTCATCCTCTTCGATCATCAACCAGGCATGCTCCGACGTCGGGCTTGTCGAGAACGTCAACTGCCGCACCATCGCAGGACAGGGGCTTAATCTTGGATCTCCCCTGAAGACAGGGCTCAGAACACAGGACGCAAGCTATCAAAGTGCAAGCAACCCAGGCGTCGGGGGGGGACTCGCCAACGTCGCCGATATCGCGCTCTACAATACTACGAATCCGACTGCCCGGGTTGGTGATCAGTACAACGGCCGTCTCGATGCCGACGTTACCAAGAAGGATCATATTGCGTTCGCGATCTACTGGGTTCCTCTCAATGTCACTACCTACCAGGGAAGCGTTCGTGTCTACAATCTTTTTCACCACTCGCAGATCAACGATGCCTACTCCGGCATCTGGAATCACGTCTTCTCGCCGAGCCTGCTCAACGAGGCTCGCGTGAATGACGCCGGATGGCGCTGGAATGAGATCACGACCAACCCGCAGGAGCCATTTGGGCTACCGCAGTCCAACATCGCGCCGCCCGGCGCGCAGGCCACCACGCCTGTGATCGGCAGCATACAAAATCAGCAGATCGGCTTCTTCGGCGCGACCGGGCCCAGCAACTTCAACCAGCACACCTACACCTACAAGGATGTAGCCACTAAAGTTGCCGGCAACCACACCGTAAAGTTTGGTGGTGAGGTGACGCGACTCTATTACCTCAACAACCCGACATACGCCGCCCGCCCGCAGTACACCTTCTACAACATCTGGAATTTCCTCAACGACGCTCCCAGCACCGAGGTGGGCTCCTTCAATCCGGCGACCGGAACGCCAATTACCAATCGCCAGGACAGCCGCGAGGATCTTTACGGCTTCTTCGTGCAGGACGCCTGGAAGGCCATGCCGAACCTGACCCTGAACTACGGTCTGCGCTACTCGTACTTCGGTCCACTCTCCTCCAAGCAGAACAATCTGAATCGCGTTTTGTTCGGGAGCGGCGCCCAGACCTTCACTGGTATCAGTCTTCGCCGGGGCGGCAACTTGACCGACGCCCAGAAGGGCAACTTCGGACCGCAGTTCGGCTTCGCCTATATTCCGGATATGTTCCATGGTAAGGCTGTGCTTCGCGGCGGCTACGGCCTCAACTTCAACCAGATAGAGGTTTCGATCACCGGCAATGCCGGCGGCAACCCGCCCAACGTCCTTACCGGAACGTATACCAGCAGTTCGCCGACCACCGCGGATCCCCGAATTCAATATGCCGTGGCGACAGACCCGAAGTCCCTGTTCGGCTATCCGCCCAATACGAATGCCATTGGCGGGTTCAATGCCGCTAACCTGCCGACTGCCGGTGGCGCGGGAATCACGGCGTACCAGCAGACGCAACCAACTATCTACACTCAGCATTTCTCGCTGGATACACAGGTCGATTTGGGTCATCAGATGGTGCTCTCGGTCGGGTACCAGGGCAGCATGACGCGCCACCTGATCGTGCAGACACAGCTTTATGTGAATGCCTTTGCAGCCGGCCAGGCGCAAAATCCCCTGGTTCAGAGCGTTGATTTTTACGGCAACACCGGTCACTCCAACAACAACTCACTCCTGCTTGGACTGAAGCACCAGATGGCGCATCACTTCATGTTTGACGCCGAGTTCAACTACGCTAAGACGATGGACACCGGCTCGGGCCCCTTCTACGAGGATCCGTATCCGTACCGTCCCGACCTGGCCTATGGACGCTCGGACTTCAATTACGGAAAAGCGTTCAAGCTGTATGGCCTGTGGCAGCCGAAGTTTTTTACGGGCAATGGGCTTGCGACGAAGCTGCTCGACGGCTGGTCTCTCAGTGGTATTTACAACATGCACGGGGGCTATCCATTTACCCCGACATTCAACACGGGCAGCAATCTTTACTACTCTGCCAGTAACTACAATCAGCTTCGTCCCGCTGCCTACAATGGCGGCGCCGGGAACATTCGCAGCAACGATGCGTTCAAGAACGGCCGGCCGAACCTGAACTTTCCCCTCAATAACAATTTAGCTTCGGGTTCAACGACCTCACCCTACTTCAACAATCCTGCGACGGGAATCATCAATAACGGAGCTTCCTACACGCTGCCGCAACTGCCTGGGGTCTCGCGCAACTCGTTTACCGGCCCAGGCTACATGGATATCGACGGAACCGTCACCAAGACCTTTGGTCTTCCGAGAGCGAGGTTCCTGGGGGAGAACGCCGGACTTGAGATCCGCGCAGATGCCTTTAACCTTTTCAATAACGTCAACCTCGATCCAGGTAAAATCGCGACCGACTATCGTTTGAAGAACTTTGGGCAAACAGATCGATCCCTATCTGGCCGTACCGTCAACCTGCAGGCGCGCTTCAGCTTCTAGGCGGAGGGGGAGATGACTTTGCTGAGGGAGAGTGCTCTTTCGGAGCACTCTCTTTTGTGGTTTTAACTGGAGCATGGTGTTTCGCCTTCCTGATTGGGAAGGCCACCTCAAGGAAGACAGGCATCAGCAAGTACCAACGCAGGTCCTTCGACTTCGCCGCGCTCCGCTCAGGATGACAGAGTCAGGAGGAACAGCAGATCGAGCGGCAAGGATGATTGAGATGCGGATTCGTGGATTCATCTTCGGAGCAATCAGCACGATGCTCCTCTGTCTTTGCGGCCTCCAAATCCCATCCAGGGCCCAAGCGGCCGAGCGGGTCGAGGTGGATGCGAATGCGCCGGCTACACCGTTTCCGCATTTCTGGGACCAGATGTTTGGGTCGGGGCGAGCGATCCTCACGTTGCGCGAGAGCTATAGGGATGACCTGCGTGCCGTGAAGAAGGTCACTGACTTTCGGTATGTCCGGTTTCACGCGGTTCTGCACGATGAGGTCGGCGTGTACACCGAGGACGAGCACGGCGATGCTGTTTACAACTTTGCCTATGTCGACCAGATCTATGATGGCCTGTTGAAGAACGGCGTGAGACCGGTTGTCGAGATCAGCTTCATGCCGAAGAAGCTTGCGTTCAATCCCGACGCGCTTCATCCCTTCTGGTACAAGCAGAACGTCTCACCGCCGAAGAGCATGGCGCGGTGGGATGACCTGATGACTCACTTTGCGCAGCACCTGGTAGACCGGTACGGCATCGGCGAGGTGGCACAGTGGTACTTCGAGGTCTGGAACGAACCCAATATTGACTTCTGGAATGGGATCCCGCGGCGGGAGAGCTACTTCGAGCTGTACGACCACACGGCACGGGCGTTGAAGGCGGTGAGTCCGCGGTTGCGGGTCGGCGGACCGGCAACGGCAGCAGCACATTGGGTGGAGGATTTTCTGAAGCATACGGCGGCGGGGCATGTCCCGGTCGATTTCGTGTCCACGCACGGGTACGCGGATGATTCGGTGAAGGACATGCTGGGCTCGGACGAGGTGATCCCGGAGGACGAGCGTGTGTGCCGCGCGGTCGCGATGGTACGCAGGCAGGTCCAGGGATCGGCGACGCCGGCGCTGCCGCTCTTCTGGACGGAGTGGAATGTTCCTGGCGCCAGGCAGGCGCGCGACACCACGTATGTCGGCCCTGCGCTTGCGAATACGGTGCGGGCGTGTGACGGGATGGTGGACCAGATGTCGTTCTGGACCTTCTCCGATGTGTTTGAAGAGGGTGGACCGAGTCCTCGGCCCTTTGAGGGTGCGTTCGGGTTGCGGGCGAAGGGCGGAATCAACAAGCCGAGCTTTTACGACTTCGCTCTTCTTCACGAACTCGGTGACAGACGACTGGCGAACCCGTCCAAGAACGTCATTGTGACGAAGCGCGGAGATGGGACGGTGGTGATCGCTGCATGGAACCTGGTGGATCCGGGCGCGGCCGGCGGAACCGTGAGCATGAAGCTGAATCTCCGCAATGTCGCTCCGGAAGCGGAGGTGTCGGTTGCACGGGTCGATGACGAACACGGGAATGTCCTACCGAGGTATGTGGCGATGGGCAGCCCGCTCGACCCGACTGAAGCGCAGGTGGAGACGTTGAACCGGGAGACGGCGCTTGGTGAACCGGAGCGGGTGCGGCTGAAGGGGGGTGAGTTTGAGGTGCAGCTTGAGCGGGATGCGCTGGTGTTGATCGAGGTAAAAGGATCGCGCTGAAGGGCAGGTCTCGACGGGGTTCAGCACAGTGCAAATTGCAACGGCCAAATGCAGGTCCTTCGACTGCGCAGATCACGATGAAGCTGTGATCTGCTCCGCTCAGGATGACAGTGTTGTTGCGGGATGTTGCTGCTCGGAATTTGAGGATTTGGTTTAGGAATGGTGGGCCCACCAGGACTTGAACCTGGAACCAACGCGTTATGAGCACGCTGCTCTAACCAATTGAGCTATAGGCCCTGCATGAACGATGCGCGGCATCGCTGCTCACTCAGTGTAGAGCCGGACAGTGCACGAGAGAAGGGCGATCTGCGTGAGGCCAAACGTGGGTGGGTGAGGGCTATTTCTCTCCGACCGTGCCTGGCGTTGTGTTGGCGTCTTCAGGCGCAGAAGGATTCAAGTGGCCGAGGCGGTTCTCCGGGGTGTCCGAATGGACTTCGGTTTTGCCTGGACCGGCTGTGGAAGGATTGCCCCCTGCCACACCTGACGGCTCAACGGCCTGCTTTTTTCCTTCAGGAGATTGCGCGGGGCTATTAGGAGTTTGCTGCGGCATAGAGGGTCCTTTGCGTACGTTGTATGCATGTAGGAGAAGTGAACGCTGGCGGAGGTTGCTCGCCCCCGATTGCGGGGGATCGACGAGGCTATCGTGGGACGTGCAGTTTGGGGTTCAAGGTGATCTGGAGCCAGCCGCTCTCATTGTGGTGGGAGCCGGGCATGAAGGATGGGATGGTGAATCGTTCGTACTGGGTGAAGAGCTGTGCCGACCACTCCGGTGTGATGGCATAGGAGGCGTTGAGGAAGCCATCGCTGATGGTGCTGCCGCCAGGAAGAAACTGGAGGCCACCTTTGCTTTGTCGGTATCCGGCCTCGACGCGGGAGCGGGCGGAGATCCAGTAGCCGGTTCGTCCATCGAAGGCGCGGGAGTCGCGACCGACGGCATTGCCGAGCAGGAAGCCCTTGTTGGTGTTGGAATCGCGGTATTGGTTGTTGATGAAGGAACGGGTTCCGCCTTCGTCGCGGCTGAGCTCTTCGGAGCTGGCCATCTCGAACCGAAGGTCCATGTGCGGGAGGTAAGGGAGGCGGGCGAGATAGATGCCGGGGGCCCAGGCGACGCGGCGAGGTGCGTCGATCGGGTTGGTTTCATCATCCGCGTAGGCATCGGCGTAGATGGTGACGAGTTTATTGAGACCGGGAACGTGCAGGCGAAAGTCGAAGTCGCTTTTGCGGTCGCCGGGATCGGAGCGGTCGCCGTACCCGAAGCTCCCTGTAGAGGTCGAGCTCGTGCTGACAAAGTTGTTCTTGAGACTGCCGAGGGTCATGGGATGACCCACACCCCAGAGAACCGACCATCGCGTGAGGCTGATCTCGAGAGTGCTGCCAAAGGTCAGGTCGATCTTTTGCCCGTTGAAGTAGGGACGAGCGGGGTATTTGTGGCCGGAGAGCTTTCCAAAGACGATGTCGAAGCGATAGGTCCCGAGATTTGGCAGGATCGGAAAGGGATGGGGGCGGGTGGCTACCAGGCGCAGATTGTAGGTGGGCTCGGCGTTGCTAGAGAAAGACCACGGGCCCATGGTGGTCGGTCCCCAGAAGATCTCCTGCTTGCCGAAGGAGAGCGCGTTGCCGGCGAAGGCGACGCCTGCATAAAGCTCGATGGGGCGCTGCCGTGTATAGGCCCCGGTTGCCGGCGAGGCCGGAAAGGGAGCGGGGATGACGGGCGAGCCGAAGGGAATGTTGTCGATGCTGTTGAAGAACTGGCCTTGAGCCGCGGTAAACGCCAGGGTGCCCGGGCTCTGCTGCAGCTCCTGGCGGTCGTAGAGGAAGAAGCGTCCATGGATGGCGCGGGCGGAGAAGCCGGCGATTGCACTGCCACCGCGGCCGAGGGGCCGGCCGAAGTCGTTCCACCAGGTCTGGCCGAAGTGGAAGCCATCGGTAAGGGCAGGACCGGCGATCGTGCCGTAGCGCGCGTAGGCGGATTCGAGGACGATGCCGCCGCTGTCCGGCGGCTGTTCAAGTTCTTTCTGAAGATCCGACAGGAGGCGCCGGGCTTCGTCGTTCAATGAATCGCTGGTGCCGTAGGAGTCGAGGACCTCCTCGACTTCTCTCACCTGCCGCAGGCACTCCTGCCGGGTCCAGGGCCGGATGGCGACGTTCTGCGAGGGAATGAAGCCCATGGCGCTGAGGCGCTCGAGAGCTGGATAGATCCAACTATCCATGGGAACGTTGGTCGAGCCAAAGTGATCGCTGTCCGCGATCTGCGCCTGAGCCGACTGGTAGGCGTCCATGGCGGGAGAGCTCTGCGCCGGGGTTGCGGCGGAGGAAGGCACACCCGCGTTATCCGGAGTGGAAGCAGCTCGTGCAGGAAACTCGCTACCAGCACGCCTGCCCGCGGGTGCAGGACGTAGGTCGTCTGCAGGAGCAGGACGCAAGTCGAGGCCGGTTGCGATCGGAGTGGATGCTGTCCTGCTCGTTCCGGCGGCGGGAAGCAGAGGTGCGGCGGGGAGCAGAGATGTGGAGCGGAGTGCCGGCGGCGGGTCGTCTCGAGATGAAGTGGGAAGACGGCTTTGAGCGGAACAGACCAGTGGCCCGATCAGTAGAAGCAAGCCGATACGGCATGATCGAACGGTCTGGTCTCTGGTGCTCACAACGGTCTGGTCCCTGGTGCTCATGTAGTCCTCAGAGGTGGGCACCCGGCTGAAAGAGCACCACTCGCTCAAGGACCACACCTTCGCTTAGTATATCGGGCGAGCAAGCGTTGACGTGCCGGCCGCTACGTGTGCTGGTCTGCATTTCGTATGCGTGTGCCTTGGGAAATCCGATATGCTGAGGGTGCACGCGGCTCGACTGCACACGCGAGTTGTATTGAGGCTGGGGCAGTGATGCCGAACAGCAACCCGCATAAGCAGAGTGGTGGAGCCGGCCTGGAACTACGAATGCGCTTCAATGAAGGAATACTGGTTTTGAGAAGAGATGTGCTGATGACGGTCAAGGTGTGGCACCGCGTAATTTGTGTTTTTCTATTTACCGGCATTTTTTGCACTGTGCCTTTGTTCTCTGCCGCGCAGATTTCGAATGGGCAGGAGAACCCCTTTTCTTCCGGGTTGAGCGGGCAGGATAACCCGCCCAATCAACCGGCAATGGATACGCCTTCCAATCCCAATCAGAGCCAGGTCGGGCCCAAGGTCCTGACGCAGTCGCAGCAAACTACGCTGCGCAACGGCTTGCAGCAGGATAACGAACAGATGACCGAGCGCAACGGTCGTTTCGCGAATCAGAATATTCCCGAAGCTCCGGTGCAGCTGACCGCATTTCAACGTCTGACGGCTGCATCTGTCGGACGTGTGCTTCCGATCTTCGGGGCTAATTTGTTTACGAATGTTCCCTCCACCTTTGCGCCCGTCGACCGGATCCCGGTGACGATGGACTATGTGATTGGACCGGGTGATGAGCTGCTGATTCGGATGTGGGGCCAGGTGACGCTGGATGGGCATTTTACCGTCGACCGTTCCGGCAATGTGTACATCCCGCAGGTCGGAGCGATCCGCGTGGCGGGTGTTCCGTTTGCAAAGGTGACTGACTTCCTGAAGGCCCAGATTGGCCGCACGTTCCGCAACTTCGATCTGAACGTGAACATCGGTCAGCTTCGGTCCATCCAGATCTTTGTTGTCGGTGGGGCGAGACGACCCGGAAGCTATACGATCAGTTCGTTGAGCACACTGGTGAATGCCCTGTTTGCAAGCGGCGGTCCCGCCCCGATGGGCAGCATGCGAAAGATTCAGGTGAGACGCGGCAAGGAGATGGTGACCACCTTCGACTTTTACGATCTGCTCCTGAAGGGGGACAAGTCCAAGGACGTGCAACTGATCTCGGGCGATGTGATCTACATTCCGCCTGCGGGCCCGATGGTGGCGCTGGCCGGCAGTATCGACGATCCAGCGCTGTATGAGTTGAAGGCGGAGTCGACTGTCAAGGATGTGATTGCGTTGGCCGGAGGGCTATCGACCCTGGCGCAGGATAAGCAGATCGTAATCGAGCGGATTGCCCGCCACGATTCGCGCTCTGTTCTCGATGTAAAGCTGGATGCAGCGGGGATGACGACCGCTCTGAGTGACGGCGACATTCTTGAGATCTCGCCAATTATCGATCGCTTCAAGGATGCAGTGACGCTACGCGGGAACGTTGCGGATCCACGAAGGTTTGCCTGGTTTCCTGGAATGCGAATCCGGGACCTTATTCCTGATAAAGATGCGCTGCTGACGCGAGACTACTGGCAACAACGCAACCAGCTTGGCTTGCCCGTGCTCGATTCCACGCCGGACGTCCGGCGGTATGCTCCTGACGCGCCGGTGGCGCAGGTGAATGGTACGGGGGTGGGGCCCACGAAGAACTCCACTGCAACCATGCTGGATCTTCCTAACGCACAGGACAGCGATACGAATGTGTACGGGAACAATCTGTCGCTTGGGAACAGGTCGGGAGCGATGAACGCCAATGACCCGAACTACACAAATAATCCGAACTCCGTTCCAACGAACGGGACGCAAACCAGCAGCAACTCCTCCACGAACGCCAATCCGGGTACAGCCGACATGAGCACGGTTGCCAACGGCAGGGGAGCGACACGAAACGGCGTGCTGTCGTCGCAGGAATCCCGGTCCGACATGGTCAGTGCTTCGAATAGCGCCTCCGGCACCTCGGTGAGCGCTTCGGTCACGGACGCGGCGCGGCGCTTTCCTGTCAAGAACGCGGTCGTGCTGAGTGCGCCAGAGGTGGATTGGGCGTACGCCGTCGTGCAGCGGTTGAGTCATACGGATCTGACGACGCAGCTTCTGCCGTTCAATCTCGGGCGGGTCGTCATGGATGGCGAAGAGACGCAGAATCTGGCGCTTGAGCCGGGAGATGTAGTCACGATCTTCTCGAAGGCCGATATTCGCGTGCCTCAGTCGCAGCAGACGAAGTATGTGCGTCTTGAAGGCGAGTTTACGGCGTCCGGGACGTATAGCGTCACCCCAGGGGAGACCTTACGGGGGCTCGTATCCCGTGCCGGCGGTATGACCAGCAACGCCTACTTATATGGATCGCAGTTCACACGCGAGTCAACCAAGGTGTTGCAGCAGCAGAGATTGAATGATTATGCAGCCGACCTGGACCGGCGCATCAAGCTGGCGGAAGCGAACAGCGCCAATAACACTTTGAATCCGCAGGACCAGATTGCGGACATCGCGGCATTGCAGAATGCGCGCTCCGTTGCCATGCGTCTTCGCCAGTTGAATGCAACGGGACGCATCGTTCTCAACGTGCGCCCGGATAGCAGGGCGGCTGTCGATATTCCTGATCTGCCACTTGAAGATGGAGACACGTTCATCGTCCCGCAGGTTCCATCGAGCGTCGACGTGTTCGGATCGGTCTACACGCAGAACTCCTTCCTCTATAACTCTCACAAACGTGCTGGCGACTATCTGCGCCAGGCAGGTGGAGGGACGCGCACGGCGGATACAGGGCGCAGCTACATCGTCCGTGCAGATGGCTCGATCGTGAGCCGCCAGTTCTCTTCCGCGCTGTTCACGGGAAACTTCAGCTCTACCCGCCTTTACCCCGGAGATGCGGTTATCGTTCCCGAGCAGGTCGACAAGCGGCCGCTGTTACGGAACCTGGTAGATATTGCAACGATCATAGGCCAGTTCGGTTTGGGTATCGCGGCGATTAATGTGCTGTCGTGAGCGTTGCGGGGTAAGCGTATCGAACTCACCTGGTTACCTTGGTAACGTTACCAAGCAGGCAGCTATTAACGGACTGAGTAGTGGCTAGGCTTCCAGAAGCCGCGGTGCATGCTGAGCTGCGGCTTGATGGTTGGTGGAAGGTGATTCTCCATCCGACCCATGCGATAGCCGAGGAATTTGAAACAGGCGTGAGCCAGCGCTACTGGAATGCGCCAGGCATTCTGCTTTCGCAGGTACTCCAACTCCGAGAATACGAAGCGTTTTCCCTCGCCATTAGCCTGTCCGAAGCCGTCGAGCAACCATGGTTCGCGGCTATGCAGGACGCCGATGTCGAAGTAGCGCCTGAAGTGCTGCAACGCCGTGTATTCATGCGAGTGGTACACGTGCGCCTCGGCGACGTAGGCGACCTTCCAGTTTGCCAGGAGAAGCTTTGCAGCCGTAACGGTATCTTCGCCGAGAATCACATCCGCTTGAAATCCACCGACCGACATCAAGGCAGACCGCCGATAGGCCGAGAAGGAATTCGAGATGAAGATGGTCTTGAATCCAAGGCGCTCCCGGCTTGCCAGGACACGCACGTCAGAGGTGGCTGGGTAGTTGAACAGCCGTGCGTGCGCTTCCATTGCCTCAGCCCTTGGCCGGGGGAGTTGTCGCCCATAGGCCGCTGCTACGGAAGGGTCGTCGAAGGCGGTCAATAACATTGAGATGGAATTGGCGTTAGCAAGCACTGCGTCCTGGGTCATGTAGACCAGGAATTCAGCATCCGGCAGCATCCTTGCCGCTAGCTGCCGAGTCGCCCCATGATTGAAGTCGGTCCGGCGAATTGAGCACACCTGAAATCCAGACGAACGTGCCAGGTCTGCCGTGCCGTCGGAGGATGCCGAGTCGATGATCAGCACCTGCTCTGGACTGACGCAGGCGAGGAGCGCATGCGCAAAACGCTGCCAATCTGCAGCCGCATTCAATGTAGGGACAATTACGTTCAGCATGCACCATGAATCTTACCGTATTGTGTGCAGGTTGCGTGCGGGCCATACCACCGCGCATCAGTAGGAGCAACCGTAACCGAAGTCGATTAGACTATGCGAATGGCCGACTGCATTATGGTAACCGGTGGGGCGGGCTTCATCGGTTCAAATTTCGTACTTGAGTGGATCGCTCACGAGAGCGGAGCCGTGGTCAATCTGGACAAGCTCACCTATGCCGGAAATCTTGAAAACCTGGCATCGGTAGACCCCAAGAAGGCGTATACCTTTGTTCGCGGAGATATCTGCGATGCTGCTTTAGTGGCTCGCCTGCTCGAGGAGCACCATCCGCGCGCGATCGTCCATTTCGCGGCTGAGAGTCACGTCGACCGCTCGATTGCGGGTCCTGAAGCGTTCCTGCAGACGAACATTACGGGTACGTTCACGCTGCTTCAGGCTGCCCGCGGCTACTATGAATCGCTTGAAGGTGAAGAGAAGTCCCGCTTCCGCTTCCTGCATGTATCGACCGATGAGGTCTATGGAACGCTCGGACCGGACGATCCAGCGTTTCATGAAGGGACACCTTACTCTCCCAACAGCCCCTATGCAGCATCGAAGGCTTCGTCCGATCACCTGGTGCGCGCCTGGGTACACACGTACGGTCTGCCGGCACTGATCACAAATTGCTCGAACAATTACGGCCCTTTCCAGTTTCCCGAAAAGCTCATTCCGCTGATGATCACGCACGCCCTTGCGGGCAAGGCGCTTCCGGTCTATGGGGACGGCCTGCAGATTCGGGACTGGCTCTTTGCCGCCGACCATTGCAGCGCTCTGCGCGCGGTCCTCGAACGTGGGCGCATTGGCGAGACGTATAACGTTGGCGGCGGCAACCAGCGCAGCAATATCGAGGTGGTCGAAACTGTGTGCGCCTTACTTGATGAGCTGGTCCCGACATCAAAGTTTCGTCCGCACAGGCAGCTAATCCGCAGCGTGCAGGATCGGCCTGGTCACGATCGCCGGTATGCCATCGACGCCCGAAAGATCGAATCCGAACTGGACTGGCGCGCGCAGGAGAGCTTTGAGACTGGCCTTCGTCAAACAGTCAAGTGGTATCTGAACCATGCGGAATGGGTCGAGCACGTAACCAGCGGCGCGTACCAGCAGTGGATGGCGTCGAACTATGATGATCGGACGACGCTCGGCGACCGGACCACCCTCGGCGATCGAAAGACGTTATCAGCGGGAGAAACACGATGAAGGGAATCCTCCTGGCTGGCGGTTCCGGGACACGCCTGCATCCGGTAACACAGGCACTATCGAAGCAGTTGCTGCCGGTCTACGACAAGCCGATGGTGTACTACCCGTTGTCCGCGCTGATGCTTGCAGGCATACGCGACATTCTGCTTATCTCTACCCCGGACGACACGCCGCGGTTTCGGCAGCTTCTGGGTACGGGCGAGCAGTGGGGTCTTTCGTTGACGTATGCGGTGCAGCCCTCGCCTGACGGTCTTGCCCAAGCATTTCTGATTGGTAAGGAGTTTTTGGCGGGTGAGGGCTGCTGTCTTGTTCTCGGGGACAACATCTTTTACGGGCATGATTTTGCGCGCATTCTGCGGGACGCTGCGGCTCACACGGAAGGAGCGACCGTATTCGCTTATCCTGTTCTCGATCCAGAGCGCTATGGTGTGGTCGAGTTCGACGATCAGCGGCGCGCTATCTCGCTTGAAGAAAAGCCAGCCAAACCGAAGTCGCGCTACGCGGTCACGGGAATCTACTTCTACGATGCGCAGGTTGTCTCTATATCCGAGCAACTCAAACCATCTCCGCGCGGCGAGTTGGAGATCACCGATGTCAACTGCTGGTACCTGGATCGCGGGCAACTCCGCACACAGGTGCTCGGACGCGGGATAGCATGGCTGGACACGGGAACGCACGACTCCCTGCTCGAAGCGGCGACCTTCATTCACACGATTGAGCGCCGGCAAGGCCTGAAGGTGGCGTGCCCCGAGGAGATTGCCTATCGGCTGGGCTACATCGACGAAAGCCAGCTTAGAGCCTTAGCCTCACGCATTGCCAAGAGCACCTATGGGCAGTATCTTCTACGAATGCTCGAGGACAAGGTGTACTGATGCGTGCACGCTCGACCGACTTCAAGGCCGGGGAGACTGGCCAGATTCTGCTGACAGGGGGAACGGGTCAGGTCGGAGGCGAACTGCTGAAGACGCTCGCTGGCCTGGGCACTGTATGGGCACCGTCACGGCAGGAGATGGATCTCTCCCAGCCGGATACGGTCCGCGAAGTGATTCGGGCAGTTCGTCCCCGCTGGATCGTGAATCCCGGTGCTTACACCGCGGTCGACAGAGCCGAGAGTGAACCCGAACTCGTGTACCGTGTGAACCAGGAAAGTGTCGGTGCGCTGGGCGAAGAGGCCCGGAAGATCGGTGCCGCAGTTCTCCACTTTTCAACGGATTATGTCTTCTCCGGGCGGGGAACAACGCCCTATTTGGAGACGGATACGGCTGCTCCTATGAGCGTCTATGGCGCAAGCAAATGGGGTGGCGAGCAGGCACTCGCTGAGAGCGGGGCTGCCTCGCTGATCTTTCGTACAAGCTGGGTGTATGGAGCAACGGGCAAGAACTTCCTGCTGACGATCCTTAGAATTGCCAAACTCGCCCGTGAGCGCGAGACGTTGCGCGTGGTTGGGGACCAGTATGGAGCGCCGACCTGGAGTCAGGATCTGGCCCGCATGGCTGCTGCGGTGATCGATCAATGTGAAGCCCGCGCGCGGCTTGAAGACGTGTCACTTGCAGAGTCCGTAGCTGCCGTTCACGGCACATATCACGCGGCAGCAGCCGGTGAGACGACATGGCATGGCTTCGCCAGCGAGGCAGTCCGGATGATGCGCGAGAAGGAGCGGACAGCCCGACTTGCCTCGACCTTTGCTTCGACCCTTACCTCCATCGACGCGATCACGACAGCAGAGTATCCAACGCCCGCGCAACGCCCTGCCAACTCGCGGTTGAACTGTGACAAGCTGGCCCGCGTCTTTGGCTGGCGGATGCCAGAGTGGCAGCAATCACTCGCGGCCGTGATAGATGAACTGGCGCTATCCTCTGAAGTGACTTCAAGGAAAGTCTGATCAAGTGGCCAGCATTCCCTGAGCGGCAGGCATCTCTACTGTGGGTGTATCTCGAAGCCAGGAGTATCAACGTCGTTTTCCCCCAAAGGAAAACGACACTCGCACTCTTTACCCGGTACATAGCAACGGGAGAAATGCTCTAAAGCCGCGTTTCCATCATGGCCTTACGGCGGGACTGAAGTCCCGCCCCTTCAAAACAGCGACCTGTTCAGAGGTTCCTTAAATGGAGATCTCTCCGCGAGGAAATAGATGCACAGAACGGAAAGCCGTGGTCTGTTTCTCGATCGCGACGGAGTGATCAACGAAGAGATCGGGTATCTCAGCAGGCCCGAGGAGGTTCGTTTTGTCCCTGGAATCTTCGCCTTGTGCCGCACCGCCCAAGGTCTCGGCTACAAGCTGATGGTCGTGACCAATCAATCCGGGATTGCTCGCGGACTCTATTCGGAAGCCGAGTTTCATCGCTTGATGAACTGGATGCGGAGTGAGTTTCTGCGGGAGGGGGTGGCCCTTGATGCTGTGTACTTCTGCCCCTTTCATCCCGAGCACGGCGTCGGCGAGTATCGTCGTGAACATGACGATAGAAAACCCGGTCCGGGGATGCTGCGCCGGGGAGCGGAGGAGCTGGGTCTTTCTCTTGCACAGAGCGTTATGGTCGGAGACCGGTGCACGGACATTGGCGCGGCGAATGCGGCGGGTCTGCGGCAGGCCTTCCTGCTCGCAGGAACGGAAGCCATAACCTGCCGGGGGGCGTACATCGAAGCGGCAACGCTGACCGAGGTCGAACGATGGCTGGTGGAGCAGGGATAGGTTGCTGTACTTGTGCTCAAGCTGGCGGCAGCTCAGCCTCGGCAAACAGCCTGCCTTGTGCATCCTTGGGGCTGATGGACGGGGCGAGGCCGCCCAGGGGCCATGCGATCTGAAGGTCAGGATCGTTCCAAAGGATGCAGCGCTCACCTGCCGGGTGATAGAGATCGGTTGCCTTGTAGAGCACGTTTGCCGACTCGGAGAGCACAAGGAAGCCATGCGCGAAGCCCTCGGGGATCCAGAGGAGTTCCAGCGGGTCGGCGGCCAAGGTGAAGCCGGCCCACTTACCGAAGTCCGGCGAGCCGGATCTTAGGTCCACAGCCACATCCCAGATCGTTCCAGAGAGAACGCGGACGAGCTTACCCTGAGGGCGTCCGAGCTGATAGTGCAAACCGCGCAACACGCCCCTGGTCGAGAAGGACTGGTTATCCTGGGCAAAGCTGGGGACGAGACCTGCTGCAGCAAAGGTTTGCTGGTTGTAGACTTCGGCGAACCAGCCCCGCTCATCGCCGAATCGGCGGGGGCGGATCAGCTTTACATCGGGGAGAGATGTGTTGATCACCTGCATTGAACTTATTGTATCCAAGGATGATGGAGGAGAAGAATCAGCTCGCAGTTTGGCCTTCTGTAAACGGTCGTCCAAGATTTCGGGAAGCGGCAGAGATACAATTCACTCAGGGTCAGAAGCTGCTCCTGATTCGTAGTTCGTTCACCACTCACTTCAAATCATGAGACGCTTTCTGATTTGTCACGCTCGCCGAGCGGCCAGAACGGCAGCGGGCGGACGCAGGTTTACCTGCCCTCTAAAACGTCATGGAGTCCAGCCGTCGTTCTCAGCGACGGCTTTCCTGGGAGTGCAACACCATGCAGGTTTCGGTCGCCATGTGTACCTACAACGGAGCGAAGTATCTCGATGAACAGCTGGCGAGCATAGCCGGCCAGGAGATGCTTCCCGATGAGTTGGTGATCTGTGATGACGTTTCCACGGACGGAACTCTGCAGATGTTGGAGCAGTTCGCAAGCAATGCACCCTTTCGAACGCGCATCGTTCGTAACGCTGTCAATCTTGGCTATAGCCGCAACTTTGCCAAAGCGGTGGAACTCTGTTCCGGCGAGATGATTGCGCTCTCCGATCAGGACGACATCTGGTATCCGCACAAGCTGGCGCGGCTTCGAGAGGTCCTTCAAGCCGATTCCAGGATTGAGGGCGTGTTCTCGAACGGAGACATCGTGGATGCCACTTCGAGGCCTGTGGGCAGGACATTATGGGAGAGCTTTCGCTTTGGGGCTGCCGACCAGGCAAGATTTCGCTCAGGGGACGCCGTGGACGTGCTTTTGCGCAAAAATGTCGTTACGGGCATGGCATTTGCTTTCCGCAGCTCCTCTAGGCGCTTCTTGCCTGGGATGCCGGGTAGTTGGATCCATGATGGCTGGTTGGCACTGCTGATTGCGATACGCTCCAGACTGTTTGCCTGTCCCGAGCGCCTGGTGGGTTATCGTCTCCACGACACCCAACAGGTAGGTACCCCCATGTCGCTCAGGGGGAAGCTAGACTGGATGCGAAACAGGGGGTTCAAGGCGTATGTCGAGCGGGTTCACGACCGCAATCTGGACGAGTACCAGCGGCTCGCTCTCCAGTTCGACGATCTGTCCGCGTATCTCCTTAGAGAGGGATTGGCTGGCGACCAGGTTCAGGCCAAGGTGCGTGCAAAGGCGGCCCATGCACATCGTGGGGCTACGGCTCTCTCGCTCAGCAAGAGCCGGCGCTGGCCTATCGTGCTGCCTCATGGAGGAAGCTATGCACGCTTTTCTCCAAACGGACTCCGCGCCCTGTTTCGAGACCTTTTGGTGTGAGACTCCCTAATTTCCATCCGGCTGCATGGAGCGGTAAACGTCCGCGGTGAGTGCCGCGGTCCGTTCCCAGGTGAACTGGGATGCCTGCGCGGGTCCCTTCTTTTTCAACTCTTCTCTCAAGTCGGGTGAGGACAGGAGCTTTTCCATGGCCGCGGCAAGTGCCTCGGTATCCGTCGGATCGATCAGCAGTGCTGCGTCGCCGACGACCTCTGGCAGGGAAGAGGTGTTGCTGGTGATGGTAGGGGCACCACACGCGATCGCCTCCAGGGCGGGAAGGCCGAAGCCTTCATACAGCGATGGATAGACGAACATCGTGCATGCAGATAGAAGCGAAGGCTTATCTTCCTCTGCGACGAAGCCGGTGAAGACAATTCGCGAGGCTAGGTGCAGGCGTTCGATGGTGGCGAATAAGCCTTCAGCCATCCAGCCCATCTTTCCTGCGATGACAAGTTGGATCGCGGGGTCCTTCGCAGCCACCGTCGCAAATGCCTCGACCAGTCTCGGGAGATTTTTTCGAGGCTCGATGGTGCCGATGTAGAGCACAAAACGTTCGGCGAGATGGTACTTCTCTCTCAGGCGATCAAGGTTTTCGCCAGGACTCTGCGGGCGAAATGCCTCGGACTTTCCGTGAGGAATGACCGAGGTGCTTCCGTGCGGTCTCCCCAGCATGGCTGTACAGTCCTTCAGCGCGGAACGGGAGATGAAGATGATGTGGTCTGCCTGCCGCACAGAAGCTCGCATGAAGGCTTTGAAGTAAGGGAGATGAAAGGGCCTATGAACCTCAGGCATAGTGAAAAAGGTCATGTCGTGAAAGGTCACCACCCGTCGTGTTCCAAAGCAAAAGAGAGGCAGTGCGTAGTGGAGCGAGTGAACCACCTTGATGCCGCGGAGGAGCAGCACAAGAGGAAGATATACCTGCTCCAGAAGAACCCGAAGCGGCAGGATGCGGAAGAGCCGAGCAGGCACCCAGAGCATGGTGACGTTAGGGTGGTAGCTGAAATCGAGTTCGGCGTCGTCATCCTGGGCCAGAATCACGATCTGGAGTGTGCCGGGCGCCCTGGTGAGTCGATCCAGCAGATTCTTCGCATAGACGCCGACCCCTGCTTTTATCTTCGTGATACTCGTTGCGTCAATCAGAATCTTCATTCCGCGCCAGTCTGTAAAATGGCGATGAACCGCCGGTGTGTGGCAGAGGTCCTCACGTTCCATGCTCTTGTACGTCCAGTCTACCCTGCGGAGAGCGCCTCCGTATGCACGGCAGCCTGGGGCATGATAGTTCCAGGAGGCAACTTCAAGTCCATGTATTTGTCCAACGATCCAACAAGTCCTGCGGCAGACGGCGTTGGCAAGGCAAGCATCTTTGCTGTGGTGGTGCTCTACAAGATGCTTCCGGACGAATCGGCAACGCTGCGGACGCTGTTTGAGGCGGCACACGCGGCGGCGGACCTGCCGCTCCGGCTTGCGATCTCCATCTTCGACAACACCCCGGGAGGGCAGGATTTAGCCGGCCGGGATGTGGGCGTGCTTCCAGAAGACGTACGGTACCAGGCGGCGATGGATAATCCAGGTTTGGCCGTGGCGTATAACGCAGCTATAGCGGCGGCAATCGGGGAAGAATTTCAATGGCTGCTTACGCTCGATCAGGATACGGACCTGCCCCGGGACTTCCTGGAGATCCTGCTGCGGTATGTGGAACGATATAGTGCCGACGATCGCGTGGGTGCAATCGTGCCCCATATCGTCGACAGCGGCAGGCGTATATCGCCTTTGCGTCAGCTGGGCGGCTTCCTACCATCGGTCATCTCGCCTGACTTTTCGGGTGTGGCGGAGCCCTTTACCACCGCGCTCAACTCAGCCTCCCTTCTCCGCGTTTCGGCTCTCGAGGAGATCGGGGGCTACGATGAACGGTTTCCGCTCAACAACAGCGATACCAGCCTCTTTCATAGACTGGGGCTGGCTGGCAAGCGGGTGGTTGTGGCCGGAGATCTGATCGTTCAGCACGAACTGGCAATTATGAATCGGCAGGATCGCATGACTGTCGATCGCTACCGGCAACTTCTTGCCGATGAGCGCGCGTTCTGGGACCTCAACCTTGGAGTGCTGGCCCGGGTGGAACGATTGCTGCGGCTTGTGGGACGCGTGGGCAAGGACCTTCTGCAGATGAAGAACAAGCAGTTCCGTGCGCTCACTCTCGAGGAGATCCGCTATCGGGTAATGACACGAAGGCGAAGCAGGGTAGTGGCGTGGAAGAAAGCGATGGATGCGCGTCGAGAGCCGGTCTGAGTACGGTGAGGTCTTCTATGTGCCTAGAGCAGATCTACGATTGCTGTACCCACGTCAAGAACAGACACCTGCAAGAACACACGCGGACCTTCGACTCCGCAGATCATGATGGAGCTGTGATCTGCTCCGCTCAGGATGACAGTTTTTTGCTGGGTACACTTACCCGGAATTTGCCCTCATGACTATGTCGGTACACCCTAGTGGAACAGGTCGCGCAGCAAGCTCATGATGCCTCTCTGGTAGCGAATGTAGTCGGGAAGCAACTGCGTGACAGGAAGCACGCGGCTGCTGCGCGAACGGCCCAGGATTGCGGTCCTGCGTTCCAGGAAAGTGACTTTGCGGCGAAGCGCGACAGCGATACCTGGATCTACTGCGAATTGATCTACCGCGAATCGATCTGGTGCGAATGTATCGAGCTTGTCTGCCATGGACGACAGCCGTTGTGCCAGGAGACGATGGGAAGCCAAGGCGGCCTGCTTCTGGGTCGAGAGATGGGTGTACCAGGGAATCTGCCGTGCTCCAACCTGCTGGTGCACATGAACGCGATAGCTCATGAGGCATGCCGGGAGTGGCCGCAGTTCCGCGAGCGAGGCGAGGAGGAACGCGATCCAGCCATCGTGGATCCAATCCTCGGAGAAAGGGATAAGGTGCTCTACATAGCGGGCACGGAATAGAAACGCTGCACCGGTCACGGTGTCCCGGGAGATGAGTTGGAAGGGCGCTTCGTGCTTGCGAAAGGATCTCTGCCGTTCAGGGGTAAATCCTGCCCTGTGCCACAGGGTGTCTTCATGTTCACGTTCAAGTTCAAGGAAGACGCCGTTCTCATCCATGATCCTGGCATTCGAGAAGACGCCGGCCACTTCAGGCTCCATCTCCAGCACGGCGCTCATGGTGCTTAGTTTTTCTGGAAACCAACGGTCGTCCTGGTCGCATAGAGCGATCGCGTCGCCTTTGCAGAGGCAGATCGCTTGTTCGAAGTTCCTGGTGGAGCCGAGATTTATGGTGTTCTTTGAAAAGTGCACGGGAAAGCTGACGGAAGCCCGGAATGCCTCGACGATCTGCTCCGTGGCGTCCGTGGAACCGTCATCGCAGATGATCAACTCGAAGGGCTGCATAGTCTGCGCACGAATGGATTGCAGCTGCTCCTCGAGAAAGCGGCTGCCGTTATACGTGCACATTGCAATCGATATTTTCATCCGTGCTTACTCCTGAAGCTGCTGCGAAGAACTGCAGGTCATGTGGACCGTAAATCGTTTGCCGCAGGTATCAGGCGAGGAGTGCCACGGCTTCGCCTCAGACTAAGCAATCTGCAGTAAGTCTCACCCACTATGGCGCGAAAGGGTCTTAGCCCTCTCTGGTTGATCACCAATGGTTGCGAGCGCGCTGATGGCCGCATAGGACATTGCAGCAGCGGAATTGAAGAGCATTGGATTGAAGAGGCCTGCTGATAGCCATGCAAAGAGAATGATGACCAGATTCCCTTTACGGTTGAAGGATGCTTTGTTCCAAACCAACAGGGGACGGAAGTAGTAGAGCGTCAGAGCTCCCATGAGCAGAAGGCCGGCGATACCTTCCTGACCTGCCAAGGCATAGAGTTGGACCTCATACGCATATGGAAGCTCGATGCTTCGAAGAAGTTCTGGAGTATGACTTCCGAATCCATGGCCGAGAAGCGGTGCGTCGAGGAAGAATCGCTCGAGTACCGGAATCTGTTGGGTTCTTACGTTGTCTGATTCACCCGCGATTGCCTTTGAGAAGCGCAACTGGTACAGGGTGACAATCGCGGGAAGGCTCGCCAGAAGAACAAGACCAAGCAGCGAGAGGATCCAGGCATGAAAGCGATCCTTCTTTCCGAAGAGCATACCAAGACAGAAGACCAAGGCAGCGAATCCCCAGAAATATCTTGAAAAAGTAAAGATGAGTGAGATGACGAGGAGCAGGAACATGATCAGCGCACCCACGCTCCCGATCTGGAGCTTCCGGCGGTAACGGAGCAGCATATACATACAAAGTGGAATGAGCCCGTCGGCTACAAACTGAATCCTGCCAAGCGCCGCCTCAAAGTCCATCCCCATCAGGTTTACACCGAAGAAAGTGTTGATCGCATCCACCATGAGCGAGACGGGTATGCCCTTGTAGAAGGCATAGGCAAGCAGTGCGATCTTGATCAGGCACGCGATCACTTCAGCAAAGAGAACCATGCGAAGAAATCGCACTTTTGTTGCCTCTTTATCGCCGCAGTAGACGGCCGCCAGCCAGCAACTGGCAAAGGTAGTCATGATGTCTTTGTATTGGAGCAAGGACAAGGTGGTGTCGAACGCGTAGATCTGCGCAATCAAGATCCAAAGTAGGAACACAGCGGGGAGAGCGAGTAGAACGGCCACGTGTACGAGCGTTATTCCTCGGGTATCAGCGAATTTCAGGAGAGCCAGAGGAAGCAAAAGGAAGAAGCAGATGATCTTGACATTCACTCCGAAGAGGCTTCCGCTCGGCAGCAGAACGAGGAAATACACATAGGTAGCGAATAGTGGATCGAAAGCTCTTTCCAAGAGCCAGATGACGATCGATGAGTGGCCATGCGCCTGTACACGCGGCCATTTGCCATACACGGGGAGTGAGGTTCCAGTGCTCAATGTGCTCCTACTCCCCTACGTGCTGTCTCGCAGGCGCTGTCACCCCGGGCCTCAAGCGCTCTTCCCGCGCGGCCTGAAACAGGACCCACACTGCTCCGGCAGATAGCCCGAGCAGCAGACCGATAGCCGTGATGATGGTGCGGTGAGGACCCGACTTTGTGTCGGGTACGGTCGCCCGGTCCAGCACCTGCAGCGGGGAGTCCTTCGCCTCATCCAGACGCGCCGCCTCATACTGTTTGGCGATGATACCGAAGAGCGCTTCGTGGTACTTCACATCCCGCAGTTTGCGGATGTACTCGAGTTCCAGGCTTGGGACCTGGGCCGTGGAGAACCGGCCAAGGTGTCCCTTGTTCTTTCCATTTTCGACCTGATTGACCTGCGCCTGCAGACTGTCGATCTCACCGCGCAGAAGAACGGCGTCGGGGTTCTGATCCGTCTCCATCTGAAGCAGAGCGGCGAGGCGTACCTGCCGCTCGGTGACCTGGGCGCGCAGTTGAGCGAGTGTCTGGATTTCGGATACGGTCTGCGCTGCCGGCGCGATCAGGCCCGTCTTCTCTTCGGCTTGTCTGAGGGCGACTTCCGCATTGGCAAGGTCGTCTTTCTCTTTTCCCAGTCGCTGCTCGTAAAACGACCTGCGTTGCGAGCTCTCGGTAAGAGCCAGGTTCGCCGTAGCCGTCTGGAGGGCCTGCAGGTACCCATTCGCGAGATCGCGTGCCAGTTCCGGGCTCCTATCGGTCGCATTGATGGTGACGATCGGGTCTTTTACGCCTACCTCGAAGAAGCTCTTGCTGCCGAGAATCTTCTCTGCCTGACTCTCCTTCTTTACCTTGTACACGCGTTTTAGATCGAAGCGCTGCACGAGATTGGCCGCGATGGTGTGGCTCTTCAAGATACCGACGTAGAGATCGCCTGGACCTTTCCCCCCTAGAAGACTACCGCCTCCTAATGCGGAGAGCTGTCCCATGAGTGCGGCCGCGCTGGATGTGCCGGTGTTCGCACCCGGAGGCACAAACGAGGTGGACGCGGTAAAGCTGAGAGGAAGCAAGGAAGCCACGACCGCAGCCAGCACCAGCGCAATAAAACCGGCAAGGAAGATGGTGCGTCTCCCGGCGCGCAGGATTCGCAGCAGCAGGGAAAACGAGATGACGTCGTCCTGTGGTTCTGGCGCTGAAGATCGCTCTTGATAGGGTGCAGCAGTAGAGGGTGCGCGGGTATAGGGTGCGGCGGTGTATGGCTCGGCGGTCTCCGTCTGCTGTCGCGTGTCAATCATCATTCGTTACTCGTTATACGCGTTCGTTAGGGTGCACTGATGAGAGGGTCTCGAGGCATAAGCTGCCGATCCGGACAGGACCCGTATGCCGCGTTGTGTGACATACACCTGTCACGCTCGAATACCTGTTTGCTTACAGACTCATCTTATTCCCTGAGGGATTTTAGCGCCTTGCAGGCGCTCCTCCGAATCTCTCGGCCATCCAGCAATTGGTTATTTTGCAGTTGTGCGCGGCACAGGGGCTGTGCGCGACAATACGTTTTGAGGATGTGAGGGAGTCAGCCATGGAAACGATGCGGGAGCTGTTGCGAGCGAATCTTCGTCGAAGCCTGAAGGCGATGCCGGAGCTGGAGCGGCTGGCTGTTGCGTGGCCTGTCGTCTGTGGCCTGGCCATGTCGAAACACGGCGAGGTAGCCGGTTACCAGGACGGCATCGTGCAGGTGCAGGTCCTCGACGAGAACTGGATGAGTCAGCTGATGTCCATGCAGGGACAGATCGGTGGCGAGTTGGGGCGGGTCGCGGGTGTGCCGGTGACCGGGGTACACTTCGAGATGAAGAAGAGGCAGAGGGGGTAGCGGTGAGCAAGCAGGAAGCTGTAGGGCTGGATGAGGTTCGCAGGGTGGCGGAGCTTGCCAACCTGGAGCTTACGGCCAAGGAGGAGCCGCGGATGCAGCGGGATCTGAATGCAATTCTCGGGCACATCGCGATGTTGAACCAGGTGGACACGCGGGAGGTTCCTCCCATGGCGCAGGTGGGTGAGATGTTCGCTGAATTGAGCTATGCCGAAGCGGCCGGCGCTGCGCTTCGCACCGATGCGGTGCTGCCGTCGATTGATCGGGCGGTGGTGATGGCGGAAGCTCCGGAGTCAGACGGGCGGTTTTTCAAAGTTCCAAAGGTAATTGAACGGTGAACGGGACCGAGGATACGCCTTCTGGGAAGATGACAGACGGGAAGATGACAGACGGGAAGATGACAGACGGGAAGATGACAGACGGGGAGATGACAGACGGGGAGATGACAGACGGGGAGATGATCGACGGGGAGATGACGATCGGCGGGGTGCGCGATGCGGTAGCCGAGGGCCGGATGACGGCAGTGTCGCGGACAGAGCTGCACTACCGTTCGATTGCAGCTCGTGACGGCGAGATCAACAGCTTTCTGGCACTGAGCCGGGAGCGTGCGTTGACCCAGGCGGCGAAGATCGATGCGATGGCTTCGCGGGGCGACGACCTGCCGGCGCTGGCTGGCGTCCCGGTGGGGATCAAGGATGTGCTGATGATGCGGGGAGCCCCGGCGACTGCTGGATCTTTGATACTCAAGGGCTATCATCCGCCCTATGATGCGACTGCAGTGACGAAGCTGGAGGCCGCGGGCGCGATCCTTCTGGGCAAGCTGAACTGTGATGAGTTTGCGATGGGTTCCTCGAATGAGAACTCGGCATACGGGCCGGTGAAGAACCCGAGGGCGCTCGACCGCGTGCCGGGTGGATCAAGCGGCGGTTCGGCTGCCGCGGTGGCTGCGGGGTTCGCGGTCGCGTCGCTGGGTACGGACACGGGTGGCTCGATCCGCCAGCCGGCAGCGTTCTGCGGTGTCGTTGGCGTTCTGCCGACGTACGGTCGTGTGAGCCGGTACGGCCTGATTGCGTTTGCCTCGTCGCTCGACCGTGTCGGACCGTTTACGCAGAACGTGAGGGACGCGGCTACCGTGCTGCAGGTACTCGCGGGTAAGGATGAGAAGGATGCTACGTCGGCCGACAGGCCGGTAGAGGACTACAGGGTTGCGCTCGAGAAGCCTGTAGCGGGGCTGCGGGTGGGGGTTCCTGAGGAGTACTTCGGCGATGGTCTCGATCCGGAGATCCGGGCTGCGATCGAACGTACGCTTGACGGTCTGAAGGCTGCCGGGTGCGTGGTGAAGCCGGTGAGCCTGCCGCACACGCAGTACGCGATTCCGACCTATTACGTGATCGCCACCGCGGAAGCATCCTCCAATCTTTCGCGCTTCGATGGCGTCCGTTTCGGGCTGCGAGCGAAGGAAGCGAACACGCTCTCGGCGATGTTCAAGCGCACACGCGACCATGGATTCGGGCCCGAGGTGAAGCGGCGTATCCTGCTGGGCACCTATGCGTTGAGTGCGGGCTATTACGATGCGTATTACAAGAAAGCGCAGCAAGTGCGGACGCTGCTGACGCGCGACTTCCTCGCGGCGTTCGAGGAAGTCGACGTGATTGTCGGGCCGATGACGCCCACACCGGCATTCAAGCTGGGCGAGAAGACGGATGATCCGCTGGCGATGTATCTTGCGGACATCTACTCGGTTGCGGCGAGTCTCGCGGGCATCTGCGGCGTCTCGGTGCCGTGTGGCGAGACTGAGGCCGGCCTGCCGATCGGCGTGCAGATCATGGGCAGGCACTTCGGCGAGGCGACGATGCTGCGGGTGGGGCTGGCCGTCGAGAGGCAGCAGGCGGCAGAGCGCTGACGGTGAGCGCGCGTGTGGGAGCTTCAGCGGCGTTGTGTCTGGCGGTTATGACCGTGGTTGGATGCCGTCGAGAAACGCCGATCGAGCGAGGCGTGCGGGAGTTCCGTGCAAGGCAGGAGAGCCGGATTGCGCATGCGCGACTGCAGACGGCGCTCTTCCGCCCGATGACAGACGCGCAGATGGTTGTCGCTAATCGGAAAGAAGGGCTTGGGCTGGGGATTCGGCCGGAGAAGATTGCGCTCAGTGTCGGCGAGCCGCTGAAGCTTCACCTGGCTTTCGAGAATGTTGCTGCGCGTGGACCAGTTTCGGCGACGACATGCCAAGGATTTTCGATCGGCAGCGAAGATGAGGAGACGATGATGTCAACCTCGGTTGCGGTGCGGTTCGCGTGCCCTGAGGAGGACTGGAACCGGGACAACCATGTAGCGCTCAGACGGGGCGAACTGAAGAGTGCCGAGCTGAGCACAGGCGAAACGAAGCTGATCTTTCGTCATCCGGGCGACTACATCGTAATCGCTGGATGGCAGGCGTTTCGTACGCGGGATGGCATGTTCCAGCGGGGAGACGAGTATGCGGTGATGGCGTCGAATCGGGTGCTGATCACGGTGCGGTAGAAGTGAAGCTAGCGACATCACCAGGTGTACATGAGCCGGAGCGTCGCGATGGGAGCGGGGCATCATGCTTCTAAGGACCTGTCTAAAAACTCGCAAGACAGTCCTGCCGGACGGGCTCACTGCGCGTGACGCGGTCACTTCGTGACGTGTGATCGCGTTGCGTGGTGCTCCCGCTGGTTGCAAACACTGTTCGTGCCGACCAGCGGGAGGTCCTAAAGGGGCTCATTCTGCCAGGACCGGTATACACGTCACGAAGTGACCGCTGCCCGCGCAGGGCGTACGTCCAGTTTCTAGACAAGTTCTAAGAAGCAGGAAGAGATCGAATCCGCGCGGCGGCTGGTCTCGTCTCTCAAGAGAGGTTAGAAACGAATGAGTTGTGTGTTGCACCGGGTTCTGGTAAGCATTGTTCTATTTGGGATAGGCAGTTCCATGGCATGGGGCGACCCTTGCCATTCTTTGAAGGGGTTCGTGGTGCCGGCGTCGTCCATCGGCCTGCCGACCATGGGAGCGAGGCTTGATTCCACGAAACATGTTGATGGTGTACATGGTGGCTACTGTAAGGCGCTGGGAGAGATCAAGCCCATCGATCCCACGGCTGATCCGATTCGTTTTGAAGTAAATCTGCCGGAGACCTGGAACAAAAAGGCGGTGCAGTTCGGCGGCGGTGCATTTGATGGATACCTTGGACGCTCGGACGGCCGGCATGGAACGGTGATGAGCGTTGCAGGTGCGCCTACACCGCTCGAGCGTGGATATGCGACGTTCGGCAGCGATTCAGGGCATCATCATCACTATCTTTTTCTTCCGGATGAGTTGAATGCGGTAAGTGCGACGTTCGCCCTGAACTCCGAGCAGCGACACAACTTCGCTCAGGATCAACTTAAGAAGACCCATGATGTATCGGTTGCGCTCATCCACGAGCGATACAGCGCAGGGCCGGAGCGGATGTACTTTGTCGGCGGGTCCACCGGCGGGCGCGAGGCGTTGAAGGTGGTGCAGAACTGGCCGCATGACTACGACGGTGTACTGGCTGCCTACGCGGCATGGAACCAGATTGAATCGGATCTGCAGTTCATCCGCGTCTCGCAGGCGTTATATGCGAAGGGTAGCAAGGCTGAGCGCGGCTGGGTACCGAAGCGCAAGCTGAAGATGTTACGGAACGCAGTTGTCGAGGCGTGCGATGCGCAGGATGGGCTGACGGATGGGATGATCAGCGACCCGGCGGCGTGCCATTTTGATCCTGCAGTGTTGCAATGCGCGGACGGAAGCGATGACAAGAAGTGTCTGTCAGCGGGGCAACTCAGGACAGTGCATACATTTGCTACAGCGCAAGTTACAGAATTTCCAGTGGCGAACGGAATGACTTCAATGCCTGGTTATAACGCGCTGGCGGGAGCCGACATGACCGAGAACATGGGATTGTTCCGGCGGCCCATGCATAACCCCATTGTCTTTCTCAATGCCTTCTACTATGTTGTCGGGGATGGCGTGCTGCGCTACTTCCTGACCCGCGACAAGAATTTTGATGCGCTGACCTTCGACGTGAAGGCGGCGGGGAAGTGGCGGGCCGGTGTGGTCGAACAGTCGATCGAAGATGACGCCAGCAACGCGGACCTGTCTGCATTTGTAGCGCGCGGCGGAAAGCTGCTTCTGGTTCATGGGACGGTAGACGCGACGATCCCGACGAACTCGTCGGTCGACTACTATCAGCGTGTCGTGGCGAAGCTTGGGCAGGAGGCGACGGATGGTTTTGTTCGCTTGTATCTGATTCCAGGCTTTTCGCATGAGTTCGGGATCTTCGATGCCGGGTTCGACTCGTTGACAGTTCTGGATGACTGGGCGACGAAGAAAGCTGCTCCGAAGGATCTTACGGTTACGGATAAGAACAAGCGAAGTGAGGGACGGACGCGGCCGATGTGCGCGTACCCTCGGTGGCCGAGGTACAACGGCGCAGGGAACGCGAATCTTGCAGGGAACTTCTCCTGCGTGACAGAGTAGACCATTTCTCCTGTTGCGATGCACCGGATCATATCTGCGAGTGTTGTTTCTTCGAAAAAGAATGACGTTGGGACCCTTTGCTTCGGGATACATCCACACGAGAGATGCTCGAGTTATGAAGCCGTAGACCCAGGAACTTGCTGCTAACACCCATCTGTCTTAAAGTTGCGCGCAACACCACACAGAGGATAATGGTTCTATCTCGTGTAGCAAGGAGGCGGTTATGAAAATCACAAACGTAAAGGCTATGGTAGCGAAGGTTGTGACGGTTGGTCTGGTGGCGGGTGCGTTTGTGATCGCTGCACCGGCCAAGGCTCAGGCGCAGTTTTCTTTTGGAGTCAACGTAGGTACGCCGTACTACGATCGCGACTCCTACGATCACGAGCGGTATGAGGCCTACTACCGCCAGCAGGAGTATCTACGCCAACAGGCATACGCTCGCCAGCAGGCATGGGCTCAGCATGAGGCGTGGGAGCAGCATGAGCGCGAAGAGGCACGAGAGCAGCACGAGCGCCATGAGGCGTGGGAGCGGCAAGGCCGGAACTACCGGAGCGACGATCACCGCGACTGGGATGGTCGCCGGTAGAGCAAGTTAGATAAATCCATGCGGGGCCGGTAACGAAGTCTTCGTGCCGGCCCTTTGTGTTGGCATAGCATCTCCGGCTCTCATTTGAAGTGAAAGACCTCAGATCGAGGGCGAAGGTTCTGCGGGCTGATAGTAGCGAGCCTCGGGGAATGCGCAGCCCTGGCACAGTATCTTCCCTTCGCGCACGAGTTCGCGGTCATAGTTGATGCCTTCGCCGCACTCGACGCATGTGATGCGCTCGGATTTGTAGCCTGGCATCTCGCGGGGGTTGAGGGAAACGGCAACCCACTGCTCACTGAAGAGATCTGCATTGGGCAACTCGCGGTAGGCGAGCATCTGCTGCTGGTTTTTTTGCTCGATGTGGGGATAGAGCTCTTTCGCCCGCTGCTTGGAGGATTCGAGAGCGGCGATGCGGACTGCCTGATCAGTTTCGAGATCAAGGAAGGTGGCCGCCATCTTCCCCCAGTCGCGAAACTTGAGCGCACGCTTGCCCAGGCGGCAGCCTGTCACGACGGCGATGGCATCGGTGGCGCAGCGGTCGATTTCGACGAACGTCACAAGGCGTTTGCGGTCCCTACCCCTGGGCTCGTCGATGCCAAGCCGCTCGCAGCCGAGCAGGGCCATGCGAACGCCGAGGATCTGGCCGGCGCAAAGATGACCATGCGCGATCTCCGCCTCTTGAAGTAGTTCGTCAAAAGTCTTCATGGATTCATGATAGTCGCGGGGCGTCAGCTTTCGTTGCTGCGCAGGCCGCTGCAGATTTACGGCTCGGCATAGTAGCCGGTGCGTGTGTGGGCGATCAGGCCGGGGCGTTCCATTGTCACCTGGAGTGCATGATATTCGTCGGGATGGTCGGCCGGCGGCGTGTCCAGAGTCAGGACGTAGTAGGAGTCGGCGTCCGTGGCGGCGTTGGCGATCAACATCGCGGTGTCGTTGTTGGAGTTGAGGACGCGGCCGCCACTCTGAACGGCGATTGCCTGCAGAGCGAGATTCCCGATCTGTGCGTCGTTCGGGGCAGCCACACCTTTGAGAAACTCCTTGTAGTACATGGTGCGGAATCCGCCGGCATCAGCCATTCCGAGAGGATCGATACTGTAGATAGCGATGCGCGCTCGCCGCAATGCTGCCGAGATTGAGACGATGGAGTTGAAGAGGCCCTGCTCTTCTTTCGCGCTGAGAGCGACGCGTGGTCCTGACAGGAAGGGCCAACCGGGGCTGATCCAGATGAGGAGTTTGCGGCCCGGGTTCGTCTCTTCCCGTGCAGCGATCGATTGCAGGGTCTGGATGGATAACTGGAAACGGTCGACGGCGCCGTAGAAGCCTGCGGAGCGGCGCAGGGTGCGCAGCTTGGTCTCATGCTGGTCGAAGGCCGCGCTCAAAGCATTCCCATCGCGCGAGACGCCGTTCAGCATCTCGGTACTGGAGTCGGAGAAAAAGATCATGGAGACGGGGTGGGATAGTTTTCCGCCGTTCTGCCTGAGATATTTCTTGATTGCATCGCGTTCGAAGGCGACGTTGCTGAAGCCGGTATTGACCTCATCGACGAGCAGGATGATCTTTACCGGGTCTGGTGTCGCGATCGGTGTACCGACAGCGGAGGCGTCTCCTCCAACGGCGTGGAAGGAGGTGAGAGACTGCGGCTTCCTGTCGTTCTGCACAACGAAATCATTTTGTTGGAGGCCAGAGACCGATTTGCCGGATTTGTCAGTGACCACGACGTCAAGGGTGATGCGGTGGTCTGGATCACGAATGGGAGGAGCCGTCCTGCTTGCTGCAGGCTCTACGTTGATCGCCGGAGCCGGGTTTTGCTGTGACAGCGCGGTAAGGCAGACGGTAACGAGAAAGATCCAAGTTGGATACACGATGTTCATCTGGTCCACCTGCTGTGGGGTTTGACGCGAACGAGCAAGCGGAAGACGCGCGCTGCGGATCGACGAACGATACAGGTGCATCACAGCAACTAGGGAAGCTGACGTGTAGCGCGGTAGATCTTCTGCTCGGTCTTATATTGGCTCAACGCATAGACCGCCCAGATGGTTGCGGGCAACCAGCCGATCAGCGTGATCTGCAGGACAAGACATACGACTCCAGCAAAGGGACGGCCTATCGTAAAGAACGTCAGCCAGGGAAAGAAGAAGGCAATGATCAGTCTCATTAAGTACGTTCCAGTCGTGCTTTCTTGTAGAGCAGACGCAGAGTCACTGATAGAGATACGGAATTAGCGAGCCGAAGTTCCTTTCATCGGCAGCAGCTTTAAAGATCGTACGATTGTGCCTGATTCATGGGGCTTCATCGTTATCTCCCTCTTCGATGAGCGAAGCCGACCCGACCACATCGTACGTTGCTGCATCGCCGCCCGTGGGTTGCAACGTAACCCGCACGGGGAGGCGCTGCCATCTGGCAGCCTGGCAGACGGGGATGAAGTGATTTATCTGCGGCCATTTACCGATGGCCTTCTGCACGACGGCGTGTCGAGCGCCGAGCTGCGCTACAACCGCGATCAGACCTCCTTTCGCGTTGGTGGCGACTCCGCAATAAGCGGCATAGTCGCGAAACCAAACCACGTCGGAGACGCTTGCGTCGAAGTCTGGGAGGCGCACGGCCGTGATATGGCCGGTGACCCTATCAACCAGCAGCCACGGCCCAGGCTGCCAGACCCAGCGTGTTGCGGCGTCGGCGGGCAGCGCATCGTTTAGACGAAGCGCACGCCGGACGGTAAAGCTGCGATCGGTCACATCGTGCACGTCGCCGAGCGTCCACTCCTTCTGGCGCTCGTCCACGAAGAGGGGCCGAATCTTCAGGGTTGTGGACTCCTCGGACTTATCCTCCTGCGTGGCGTCGGGAGGCGTATACGGAACGCGCCGAAAGGAGCCGAGGGCAACCGTGTGAATCTTGGGGCCGGCGGCATGGAGGGAGGCGAAAGGAGCAAACGCACACAGGACGAGCAGCAGGAGCACAGGAGCGGAGCGGAGAGTCTGCATGCGCGGCAGATTAGCGCGTGCCGGCTCAAGAAGCAAGCATGCCTATACTTGCTCGGATGGAGAATGTAGTTATATATGCATGCTTTGAGTAAAAAATATCGTTTCCCACAGCACTTCTTTCCAGGTGTTCTTTTGAGTTCGCATCGTGTGGTCTAAGATGACTTGAGATTCCGGTTCCACGCCCAACGCGGAGTAGAATTGTGATTCAATGGAATAGACGATAGTTAGAAAGTCCGCCGTACGCGGCACACTTCAGGGAAGACGAAAGGAAGCAGAAAATTTATGTGGAAACCAAATCAGCCCGGGACCACCCCCTCTACTCCGGAGCCAGTTCGTCCCTCCACGCCAGCAACACCGAGCTTCGAGGCGACTCCTGCGCGGCCCGCGAGCGCAAGCACACCGGCCTCACCGGCAGCAGCACCAAGTGGCGACCAGGCGACGATCGGTAAGTCACTCGTGATTAAAGGCGAACTCTCCGGCTCCGAGTCACTGTACATCGATGGCAAGGTTGAAGGAGCAATTACGCTGCCCGGCAATCGTGTAACTGTAGGGCGCAATGGCCAGGTTGCGGCAAACATCGTAGCCCGCGAGGTTGTGGTGCTGGGCAAGGTGCGAGGCAATGTGCAGGCCAGCGATCGCGTCGACATTCGGAGTGAAGGTTCGCTCACCGGCGATGTCATCGCAGCGCGCATTTCGATCGAAGACGGCGCCTTTTTTAAGGGCGGCATCGATATTCGCAAGCCGGGCACCGCGGATGTCAAGGTTGCGACGCCTGCCGAGCCGGTTGCCATCAACGCGTAACGCCACAATCACTTTTGCTTAATACAGGGTTTATACGACAGTTCACACAGCCTCGGCAACCGCCGGGGCTGTGTGGTGTGTGAGCCTTTATCTCGGGAGATTGCGCGTTACGGTAAATACAAGAGTGATCACGAAACCTGTCTGAACGGTCCAGTTCGGAGGTTCGGGCCAGAGAAATTCATCGGCTGTCCATAGGCGATAGCAGCACAGGGCGGCATACCCGGCGAGAACCGGAAGGAGCGACACGAAGAGGGCGTTCCAGTGGAGCGCCTCCGCGATATGCCCAGACAGAACAGCAGCGAGCGCGCGGGTCGCTCCACACCCTGGACACAGCAGATGCAGGTACTCGGCGAACGGGCAACGGGGATAGAAGGAATACTGAGCCGGCGGAAATCGCTGGATCAGGAGAAACCCCTCAGCGGTTCCCAGACTTATGGAAAAAGCAAGGATGCGCCTCGTACGCTTGTCTTTCAAGGTGCAGCGCTGCGAAAGCGGAGAGCATGTTTGAGTTCGTTGATGCGGTTCAGGTGGTACTGAAAGTACAGGCCCCCAAAGAAGAAGGTCATGATGCCGCTGAGACGAAGGCCGAGCGGATCGGGCCCGTTGAAGTGCTCTTCGAGCGATGCTCGCATGGTAAATCGAGCGACCAAGCGAACCACCCAGCCGATAAGCGCGACGATGCTCGCCAGGGGGTGCCGCTGGTAGAGATGGTGATGCTGCATGGCAAGGAGAAAGCCGAACGACGCGCCTGAGTTCGCGAGCAGCAGCAGATACCCGGCGATGTAGTAGATCAGCGCTTGAGTGTTTGGCTGCACACGCCTGACCCATGCCGAGAGAATCAGGTTCCAGACGATCATAAAGAGGCCGCAGGTTAGAAAGCTGAAGAGCAGCACGAGACCCCAGGGGAGATTCGGCGGATCGGGATAGCTCATCACGGCCGCCTGCGAATAGGTCTCTGGAGCCGGGTAGCCGGCCGCGGGACTGCCGAAGCCAGCGGTCCTGGCCGCGCCTTGGGCCGCGCTTTGGGTCACGCTCAAAACCTGATGCACTGGAAGCCAGTCCGGCATCGCATCGCTCTTAGCCATATCTGTCGGCAGCACGTTGCCGGAGAGGACGTAGCGGTGCAGATCTTCGAGTGTGTAGGGGCCGTACATCTGGCCGTTGCGTGAAACGTGGTAAAGCATCCGCGACCCCCGTAAAGCAACTCACCTAATAAACGATCAAAACACGATCGAAGTTCCCTGACAACAGAGAGCGTTACACCGTCCTGGTATCGGCGGTTGCGAGGACCGTGTCCGGCGCGGCGCGGCTGAGCAGGATTCGCAGATCAGTTACCTGGTTGAGGGTGAACGCCGGCTGTCCCGGAGGCGCAGTGACGGCGATGAAGTCCGCACGATGGACATCCTGCAGGTAGAACGAGGTGCGCGGATCCGGTGCGGCAGGCGAGACTTCTACATGGCTCATCTCGAGGTTGCGCATGTGGCGCAGGAAGAAGCCCTGCGCCGGCATGGGACCGAACATGCCGGGATCTGGATACTTCTCTGCGTTTTCGGGAGGAACGATTTTCACGAGATCGGCATGATCTCCGCCCTTGTGCTGAAGGTAGACGTTCGAGAGCTTGATGTCCTGAATGGCCTGGCTGGGAACGCCACTAAGAATGGAGCAGATGCGCGGTTCGGCGTTGTAGCTGACAAGATTGTCGATCAGAATGCGCTGCATTGTACCGACGTGCGTACTCTCTTTTGGTCCCCGAAGGCGCGACCCGAGCCGGAAGAAGAGTGGAGCGGAGACGAGGTCGCGCATCGTGAGATTGGAGATGGTGATGTCTTCGCAGAGCGCGCCGTCCTCACTTTCGAGGGCAAGTCCTTCGCAGCCCTCGAAGACGCAATTCGAGATGGTGATGTTCTTGAAGCCGCCATTCGACTCGGTGCCGCACTTGATGCGGCCATTGCGTGGGATCTTGACGTCGGGCGCATACTTCCTGAAGGTGCCATCGAGGACGCTGCCCAGAATGTAATAACCGCTGACGATACAGTTGGTGATCGTCATGTTTTCGGTTGGTTTCGCGTAGCCTAATGCGAAGCTGCTCTTGGGGCAGATCGCGTCATCCCACGGCGCATTGACGGTGCAATTGGAGACGCGCACGTTCTTGCAGCAGTCGATGTCTATTCCATCGCGGTCGGTATCAATGGTGAGATTGTCGATGGTCAGGTTATCGACGCCGGTAAGCAGCAGGCCGAAGTGGCCGCCTTTGAGAATACTGAAGTCACGGAAGAGGACATTGCGGCAGTTCTTGAGCGCGATGGTCTTATTGCCAACGCCGGGCTGTTCCGCGATGAACGCGGCAATGGCCGCATCGCGTCCTTTGCCGCGTCCGTGAGAGAGGCCCTTACCGTGGATTAACCCGGGACCCGTGATGCTGATGTCGTTCAGGCTCTCGCCCCAGAAGAGAGAATTGTGCCAGTGATTATGGCCGTAGTCCTGGTAGGCGTCCCAGGGAGTGTTGGGCTCGGCTGCGTCGTAGGTTCCACCGTTGTATCCGCTGGTTGCGCCGGGCAGGGGCGAGTCGGCGGCGAGGACGATCGCACCCTGGGCGAGATAGAGGCTGACGTGACTTTTCAGCCGGATGGAGAAACAGAGCCAGGTTCCGGCCGGAATGAAGACAGTGCCTCCGCCGACGGCTGCCGCTGCTTCGATCGCCTTATTGATTGCGGGACTTGCAAGCGACTTCCCATCACCTGTGGCGCCGAAGGTGCGGATGTCGAATAGAAGGGGCGCACCTGCATCCGGGCGGCTCTTCGACGAAGAGGCGTATGCATAGGGCAGGGCACCTGCCGCTGCTGCCAGACCGATGCTGCTGAGCTTCAAGAGGTCGCGCCGGGCAGAGTCGAAGGTCTTCATCGCAGCCCATGCTACCAGACCCGCGGGCGCTGGCGGGAAGGATCCCCGGCTGTGATTCGAGGCTATCGCACTGCCTAGAACTCGTCCGCTCCGGAGGGCCGAAAGCGGTAGCCGATCCAGGGTTCGGTGATGATATAGCGCGGCTCGTCGGTGAGCTCGATCTTCTTTCGAACCTGCCCGATATGGACGCGCAGATACTCCGGCTGATCGGCATTGGTCCCCCAGACTGCCTGCAGAAGTGCACGATGGGTGAGGACCTGGCCCGGATGTTCGGCGAGAACGACGAGCAGATCGAACTGTTTCGGCGTCAGATGGACGTCCTGTCCACGAACCACGATGCGGTGTTGCGGAACATCAATGAGAAAGTCGCCCGTTGCGATCACGGTCGGCGACTCCGGCGTGTTCGCGTCGTGGCGGCGCAGGTGGGCGCGCACCCGCGCCAGCAGCTCCTGGATGCTGAACGGTTTAGTGATGTAGTCGTCCGCACCTGCGTCCAGCGCATCGATCTTGATCTGATCCTGGTTGCGCACCGAGAGCACAAGGACAGGAACCTGCGAGAAGGAGCGGATCTCGCGGCAGAGGGTGACTCCGTCCATCTGCGGCATGGCGAGATCGGTGATGACGAGATCCGGGGGCCACTCCTTCATGGCAATGAGACCCTCGACGCCATTTGCCGCGACACGCAGCGCGTAGCCCTGAGTCGAGAGCGCCGTGCGCAGGACTCTCAGGATCTGCGGTTCATCGTCCACGATTAAGATTCTGGCGGCTGCTTTGAGATCCTTCTGATTCTTCAATCCATATCCTTGCGCTGCGTGACGATGTGAACATCGACGTTAGGCGACTCCTTCAGGAAGTGCTGAAGTCCCCAGTAATAGAGGTATTGTCTTAGTCCACGAACCGCAGTCCGGCCAAAGATGACATGGGTGATGTGCTTTTCCCGAACGAACTCCGCTGCGGCATGCGCGATCCGGTTGGCCTTCATGGTACAGATCTGCGCATTAAGATTGCGCGCAAACTGCAGGTTCGCGGCGAGTGTGCCCTGTTCTTCAGCGTCGTGTTCACGGTCGTCCTCGATGTGCAGTACGAACAACTCTCCGCCCACGCCTTCGGCGATTCGCGCGCCGCGAGTGATGAGGTGCTGCGATGCGATGCTAGAGCCGATGCAGACGGCGACGCGTTCCCGCACAGCCCAGTTGTCCTGGATGCGCTTTGCATCCATGTAAGCCGTAAGCGTACGGTCCACCGCCTTTGTGACGTGTTGCAATGCGAGTTCGCGCAGCGCAATCAGGTTTCCTCGGCGAAAGAAGTTGGTAAGCGCCTTCTCCGCGCGGTCCACACGATAGATGTCGCCACGGCGCATGCGTGTCTGCAGCGCCTCGGGCGTGAGATCAGCCATCACGATTTCGTCGGCACGTTGCACGACCCAGTCAGGGACGGTCTCGCGAATCTGAATTCCTGTGATGCTCTGGACCACGGGCGAGACGCTCTCGATATGCTGCACGTTCATCGTCGCGAGAACATCGATGTTTGCATCGAGAATGTCGAATACATCCTCATACCGTTTCCTGTGCCTGCTGCCCTCGATATTCGTGTGGGCGAGTTCGTCGATCAAAACGATTTGTGGGCGTCGCGCAAGAATGGCATCCAGGTCCATCTCTTCGAATTGAACACCCTTGTACTCGATCTTCCGTCTGGGGACCTGATCGAGTTGATCCGCCAACTCCGCGGTGCGTGGGCGCCCGTGCGTCTCGACGACCCCGATGACCACATCCTCGCCGCGCTGCTTGCGCCGTATAGCCTCGCTCAGCATGTTATAGGTCTTGCCGACGCCGGGAGCATAGCCGAGGAAGAGTTTGAAGGTGCCGCGCGCCTTTTCCTGAGACACCTTTGCGAGCCACTCGTCGGGGCTCTTTGCGGTCGGGTTGGAAGTCTCTCGCATTGGCATCAGGAGCTGGTATGAGGGATAAGATACAGGAGTGAAGCGATCTCTAAGAGGCAGCCTGGTTCGATACGGTAGTTCTACCGCCGCTGTCGCTGCTATTGTAGCTGTCTACTTCCGCTGGTCCCATGCGAATGAGACCACGGTAGCGATGACCTTCCTGATCGTCATCCTTTTGGCGGCTGCGAACTGGGGATTGCGCCAGGCGATCTACCTGTCCATCCTGTCCTCGGCGGCCTTTAATTTTTTCTTTCTTCCTCCCATTTTGACCTTCACGATCCGCGACAGCAGGAACTGGGTGGCGCTCCTCGCCTTCCTGGTCACGGGTATCGTGGCCAGTCAGTTAGCGGAGCGGGCCCGCAGTGAGGCGCGCATCTCCCGCAATCGGCAGCGGGAGGCAGAGCGGCTTTCGGATCTTAGTCAGCAGATGCTCGTGAGCGGTAATGTGATCGACCTGCTCAACGGGCTACCGCGGATGATTGCCGCAACGTTTAACCTGACCGGAGCCGCCGTCTACCTGCGAGAGAAAGATCGGCTCTATCGCTCCAGCCCCGACTACAGGGACGTTTCGACAGCGGAGCTGCGGGATGCAGCCTATACCCGCGCTCACCCTACCAGCGACGATGTGCGCGATATCACGCTGGTTCCCATCATGCTGGGAACGCGTCCCATTGGATCGCTTGGCATCACGGGACTGGGAGTCTCTCGCGAGGCGCTTGGCGCGGTCGGAGGCCTGGTCGCCATCGCAATCGAACGCGCCGGCGCAATGGAGACCTTGACTAAGCTGGAGGCAGCGCGTGAGAGCGAACGCCTTCGCAATGCTCTGCTGGACTCGGTCGCCCATGAGTTGCGGACGCCGCTCACGTCGATCACGGCAGCCATCACGACGCTGCGGAACGACGCTGAACTTGGTCTCAGCCCCAGCCAGACCGCAGAGTTGATGCAGGTGATCGAGGAGGAAGCAGCACGGCTGGACCGGCTCGTAGGCCAGGCGATGGAGATGGCAGAGCTCGATGCACACGACATCAAGCTCGATCTGCGATTGCATTCGATGCGTGAAGCCGTCGACGGAGCCGTCGAGATGGTGCTTCCCCGGATCCGCACTCACCCTGTCGAGATTCGGATCGCGGACTCCCTGCCCAAGCTCCAATTCGATGTGGAGCGCATTCAGAAGGTCCTGCAACACCTCCTCGAGAATGCAGGTAAGTACTCCGCGGAGGGCAGCCCCATCTTCATCAGCGCCGAGGTCGTGAACGACAGGCTGGTCACGAGCGTTGCCGACCGCGGCGTGGGCGTCGATGATCTTGAGCGCATGATGATCTTCGACAAGTTCTATCGCGGCCAGGGACAGCGCTATCGAGTGCAGGGAACGGGGATGGGTCTGGCAATCTCGAAGGCGATCGTCGAAGCGCACAACGGATCGATCGAAGTCACCAGCCAACCTGGACACGGCTCCGTCTTCTTGTTCTCGCTTCCGCTTCACGCCGCTCTATCCAATTGAGAACACCTGGCTGGCGAGCGTTCGAGCAGACCGGCTGTGGCTCGATTACAACTTTGGAAGCTTCGTCGTATCCCATCCGCCACCGAGCGCTTTAATCAGCAGAACGCTCGCGTCCATCTGGCGACGCTCGATATCGATGTCATTGCGCTCATTGATAAGTGCCGTGGTCTGCGCGGTGACGACCTGGAGGTAGGTGTCCAGGCCGCCTACATAGCGGTTGTTGAAGATCTGCACAGCGGATTCCGCTGCATCGGTGGCACGGTGCTGCTGCTGCGCCTCCGCACGCAACACGCGTAAGACGGCCAGGTTATCCTCTACCTGCTGAAATGCCGTGAGCGTGGTCTCGCGGTAGGTAGCGACGGTCTCATCGAAGCCAGCTTGGGCCTGCGTCACAACGGAACGCCGCCGCCCGTAGTCGAAGAGAGTCTCTGAAACCGTGGGTCCGGCCGACCATAAGATGCTCGATGCCTTGACCAGACTGGTCAACGTGGTCGCCTCCAGTCCCGCCGCGGCATTGAACGATACGGTCGGATAGTAGGCGGCGGTCGCTATGCCGACGCGATCATTCGCCTCGGCCATGCGCCGCTCTGCCGCAGCGATATCCGGCCGCCGCTCAAGCAGTTGCGAGGGCAGGGAGAGGGGGATCGATGGCGGCTGCGCGGTCAAAGGAGCGACCTCGAGCGCGAACGACGCCGGCGGTTTTCCAATCAGCACGGCGATGGCGTGCTCATACCGCGCCCGAATAATAGCCACATCACTCGCCTGGACCTTCGCCGCTTCAAGCTGTGTCTGGGCCTGATCCACATCGGACTTCGGCGAGACGCCACCCTGGAAGCGATTCGTCGTGATGCGAAACGCTTCTTCATAGGTCTTGACGGTGTCGAGCAGCAGCTTCTCTTCCGCATCCGCCGCGCGTGCTTCGAAGTAGTCCATGGCGAGCTCGGTCTGCAGACTCAGCAGCGACGTCTGGAAGTCCGCCGCGCTCGCTGTCGCCTCCTCGCGGGACACGCTCACGCTGCGACGGATGCGTCCCCATAGATCTACCTCGTAGCTCAGCTCGAGCGGAAGCTGGAGATCGCCACCACCAATCCCATTGGCGTTTGCGTTGAGTGAACTGAAGTACGGCCGGGCGGAAGACTCGCGCAAGCCTCCAAAGAACGGGGCAACTCCTACTGTCGGGGCCAGGCTGGCGCGGTTGTACTGGATCTGGGCCCTCGCCTCGCGGAAGCGAGCTTCGGCGGCTTTGGCGCTCTGGTTGGCGAGTGCGACCTGCGGTTCGAGTGCGTTCAACTGCTCATCGCTGAAGATCGTCCACCAGGTGCCGCGCAGCATCGTATCCGCTGGCCGCGCCGTCTGCCATGCGCCGTCTTCCTTGAAGTCTGGAGTCAGGGAGACTGGCGGTTTGACATACTTCGGTCCGACCATGCAGCCGCATACAAGAAGCATCATTGCGGCCAGCGACAGCGTAGCGCGACGAATAGCATGACGGGTCATAGTGCGACGGGTCATAGTGCGACGGGTCATTGCTCACCTGCGGCGTTGCGCGGATCGGTGACATGAACCTGCTGTCCATTCGCCAGCGAATCGGAGGGATCAAGAATGACATTGTCGGTCGCGGTGACGCCGGTGCCGATCTCGACGGTGGCTCCATTGTCATGCGCGATCGTCACCGGAACAAGGACGGCTCTGCCATCCCGCACAACACCGACCTGCAGGCCCTGGCTTCGAAACAGTAGTGTGTTCGAGGGAAGAGACAATGTCTCTGCATGATCGGGCACCTTGAAGTGCACGAAGACATAAGCACCTGGCAATAACAGGCCTTTGGGGTTGGCAACATCTACCTCGACGTTCAAGGTGCGGGTGGCCTGATCGATCATGTTCGAGTTTCTCGCAATTCTGCCTTCGAACGTTTTTCCAGGATATTCGTCGAGCGTCAGCGATGCCTGGCCCCCATCCCGTATCGCGCCCGAGTATGCTTCCGGCACAGCCACATAGACGCGAATCTGACTGATCGCCGCAAGGTGAAACAGCTCCTGCGGCGTGGTGTTCGCACCGGCTGCGATGAGCGAACCGATGTCGATTCTGCGCGCCGTCACGATTCCATCAAAGGGAGCGTACACGTTTTCAAAGGACTGCAGCTGCTGGAGGCGGCGCACGTTCGCTTCGGAGGCATCGACGGCTGCCTGCTTCGCGGTGGCATCGCTCATGGCCTGGTCCGTCTCCTGCTTCGAAACCGAGTTCGATTTCAAGAGATTCTGATACCGCGAGGAGGTTGTATTCGCGAGATTCAGGTTCGCTTGCGTACTCTTCAGGTCCGCCTGCGCCACCTGCAACTGCTGGTCCAGTTCGGGCGTTTCGATCTGCGCCATCAACTGACCTTTTTTGACCCGCGATCCGATATCAAAGTACCACCGTTTCAGATAGCCGCTGGTCCGCGCGTAGATGGGCGTGTCGGTATAGCCTTGCGTATTTCCGGGCAACGCGATCGCGTCGGAGAGCTTCGACGGCGACGGGCGCGTGACCTCGACGGTAGGAATAGCCGCTGCTTTCGTCTCCTTTGTAAGCGCGCGTTCGGCAGCGGCGCGCGACAGAACACCGTAGGCAATCACCGCAAGCAGCACGATCACGATTACGATAAAGGCGACCCAAACTGCGGTGGGAAGACCACGCCTCGAGCCGGGCGGCCCGGGCTGTACGGCTGCAGCCTGCATGGCGGCAGGTCGCCCAGCTGCGGGCTGCGCTGCGGCGGCGTATTCCGTAGAAGGTGTCGTCATCTCTTCATTCATCGTACCCGGCATGCCGGATGGCTCCGCGCGTTGGCTCATGGTCTCTTAGTCTCCCGCCGTCATCTGCGGCTGTGGGTGCTGCGTGGTCGCGGCTGCGTGTCGTGCTCGCCCATGCAGGAGAGCAAAGACCGCGGGAACAAAGATGAGGGTCGCGATCGTGGCGCAGAACAAGCCGCCAATGACGGCACGTCCCAGTGGGGCGTTCTGCTCGCCGCCCTCGCCTGCTCCGAGCGCCATGGGAATCATGCCGATGATCATCGCGAGCGCAGTCATCATGACGGGACGAAAGCGAGTTGCTCCTGCTTCAATCGCAGCCATGACAGCACTCCCGTGCTGCTCCAGGCGGTCCTTCGCAAAGGACACGACCAGAATACTGTTGGCAGTTGCCACGCCCATGCACATGATGGCGCCCATGAGCGCGGGGACGCTCAATGTCGTTCGCGTCACGAACAGGATCAGCACGATGCCTGCCAGGGCAGCCGGCAGCGCGGTGATGATGATGAACGGATCCAGCCACGATTGAAAGTTGACGACGATCAGCAGGTAGACGAGCACAATCGCAAACCCCAGACCGGCGATCAAGCCGAGGTAGGAGGAGTTCATCGTTTCGATCTGCCCGCGTACCCGGAGGAAGCTGCCGCGAGGCAGGTCTCGCTTATTCGCCGCAACGATCCTGGCAATATCCCTGCCGACAGCGCCGAGGTCGCGGCCCTGTATATTGCCGTAGATGTCGAGTGTTCGCCGGAGGTTGTAGTGCGTAATGACCGGCATCTCCGTCGATCGAGTGATGTTCGCGACATCAGCAAGAATCTCCGGCTGTCTAGCTGTAACAGCCGATAACGGAATATTCTCGAGATCACTCAATGACTGGATGTTGTATTGAGGCGCCTCCGCGACCATGTTGTAGTTCACGCCATTCTTCGAATTGAGAAAAAACATCGGTGTGAGCTGTGTACTTCCGCTTAACATGTTTACGATACTGCTGCCTACATCCTTTTCAGAGTAGCCACCTTGTCCTGCTTTGGTTCGGTCGATCGCGACATCCAATACCGGGTAATCGTCTGGCTGCTGAATCCGGAGATCGACCAGACCAGGAACCTGCCGCAACCCCGCAAGCATCTTGTCGATCACCTTCCGATTGTCGGCCAGGTCGGAACCTTCAAGCTGTACATCGATGGGCGAAGGCAGACCGAAGTTGAGGATCTGCGTGACGATGTCGGAGGGCAGGAAATAGAAAGTGGTCCCCGCAAAGGTGCGTGGCAGCGTTGCCCGCAGCTTTGCTATGTAGTCGGCGGTCGGGCGATGGTCTTCCTTCAGGGAGACCAGAATGTCGGCATCGCCCGCACCGAACAAGCCCGAGGTCGCGTGTTGCAGGTTCAAGGTGCTGTACGGCAAGCCGATGTTATCGAGGATGTTATCGAGCTCGCCGGGAGGCACGTCTTGCCGGATCGTTTTCTCGACTAGATCGCACAGCTTTGCTGTCTCTTCGATGCGCGTTCCGCTCTTTGCCCGTACGTGCAAGATGAAGGCGCCATTGTCCGTGCCCGGGAAGAAATTTTGCCCGAGGAACGGCACCAGCATGAACCCGCAGAGACAGATCAGAAGAAAAACCGGAATGAAGACCATCCGCATTTCAATGAGTCTTGTCAGCAGGTCCTGATAGCCGCTGCGTATTCTTTCGAACATCTGCTCAAACCCTCGTTGGAATCTTGCAAAGATGTTGTCTGACGGTCTTGCATGATCGTGGGCCTTCAGCAGGTACATCGCCATGGTCGGCACCAGTGTTCTCGAGAGGATGTACGAGGCGAGCATGGCAAAGACGACGGCTTCGGCGAGTGGAACGAAGAGGTAGCGCGCAACGCCGCTGAGGAAGAACATCGGAAGAAACACGATGCAGATACAGAGCGTCGACACCAGGGCCGGGACCGAGATTTGCGCCGCGCCTTCGAGGATCGCATCATGCAGACCACGACCTTGTTCCAGATATCGTTCAATGTTTTCAATAGTGACCGTGGCATCGTCCACCAGGATGCCGACTGCGAGCGCCAGACCGCCCAGCGTCATGATGTTGATCGTCTGTCCGAGCAGGCCCAGCACAATCACCGAGGAGAGAATCGATAGCGGGATCGACACGGCGATGATCATGGTGCTGCGCCAGCTGCCGAGAAAGAGCAGGATCATCAGACCCGTCAATACCGCGGCAATGATCGCCTCACGAACGACGCCCTCAATCGATCCGCGCACAAAGATCGATTGATCCCCGATCGGTGTGATCCTGAGGTTTGGCGGGAGTGTCTGCGCCATCACCGGCAGCAGGGTACGAATGCCGCTTACAATACTCAACGTGGAGGCCGTACCCGACTTTAAAACAGTCAGCAGAACGCCACGGTGACCATCCTGCCGGACAATATTCGTCTGTGGAATACTGCCGTCCGTAATGGAGGCCACATCCCGCACATACATCGTGATGCCGTTTGTCTGCCGCAACGGCAGATTGCGCAAACCCTCCAAGGTCAAGGGTGAGGAGTTCAGGTGAATGTCGTACTCATTCATGCCGATCTTCGCCGTTCCCCCTGGCTGGACGACATTCTGCTGCGCCATTGCATTCAGCACATCGATTGGCGACAATCCCTTGGACTGGAGAGCCTTCGGGTTCAGATTGATCATGATGGAGCGCTGCTTGCCGCCATATACATTCGGCACAACGGCGCCCGGCACGGTGACCAACTGGGGTCGAACAAAGTTCAGGCCGAGGTCATTGAGTTGTTGCTCGCCCAAGCCTCGGCCCGATAGGCCAAGCTGGAGGATGGGCACGCTCGAAGCGCTGAAGTTGATGATCTGCGGAGGGAGGATGCCCGGAGGGAGATTGTGGAGCAGATACTCCGATGCGGCGCCCACCTGCGCGTTTGCGGTATCCAGACTTCCGTTCGGCTGCAGGTAGACCTTGATGATCGTCTGCCCACTGAACGTAGTGGACTCGATGTGCTGGATGTTATCGACCAGCGTTGTCAGCACCTTCTCAAAGGGTGTGGTGACCCGGCCTTCCAACTCCTCGGCATTCAGCCCCGTATATTGCCAGGCAATCGAGATCACCGGGATATTGATATTCGGGAAGATGTCTGTCGGTGTATTTAAAATCACTACGGGAGCCGCAATCAGGATGAGGATAGCCAGCACGATGAAGGTGTAGGGCCGGGTCAGCGCTATTTTTACGATCCACATGGTCGGCGTTCGCCTCGATTGAAGTTAGACAGTCTCCTGACTAGGATAGACAATCCCGGGCATGCTTAGATTTCACGTTATCTTCGGGATGTAGATCGGAACTGCCTATGGATGCGTCTGCTCATGTTCCAGGCAGGGAAAGAAGAAGAGTTACTGTAGCCTCGAGATAGCGAACGAGAGATAGCGAAGCGGCTGCATCAAGGATCGCTGGCCAATAGACTATTCTAAGCCGGTGTCCCGCTCTAAGCTGACGGCGTCTCGGCCGGGGCTACTCTTCACCGGTTCCTTTGTGCCCCGCCAGCTTCTCCGGCATATCTGCCAGCACCCACGTCATGACGGCCAAGGAAGCGATATTTTTGCGGAATTCCACTGGATCGACCTTGTCCAGGGTGTCGGCCTCGGTGTGATGCCAGTCGAAGTAGTGTGCCGCAGTGGTTCGTTCTCCCAGTCCGGGCACGCCGGCCTGCATGAGCGGTTCGATGTCGGAACCACCTCCACCGGCCGTGATCGTGCCTGCACCGACTGGGGTAAGCAGAGTGCCGATCTGCTGCAGCAGCTCGAGCGAGTGCTGCTCGGCGGGAGCCAGCTTTGGCGCGACTGGGACGGCAGGCCCCCCCGGAGTCGCTCGCCTGCCTCCGGCAAACGGACCGTAGCCGTATCCGACCGGCTGCTCTGCGCCGCCATCCATCTCGATCGCCGCGACCTGCGTCGATAACTTGTCGCCGATGAGGCTGCGGTACGCCCTTCCGCCGGCGTCACCGTTCTCCTCGTTCACCCAGAAGACGACGCGAATGGTGCGCTTCGGGACCATTCCCAGCTTCTTGATCTCGGCCACCGCGGCGAGTGTAGCCATAATACCGGAGCCGTCATCCTGCGCACCCTGACCGACGTCCCAGGAGTCAATATGACCGCCGATGACCACAATCTCCTCCGGGTGCTCGCTGCCGACAATCTCCCCCATGACGTTGCCGCTCTTTACGTCGGGTTCCATGTGTGCCTCCATCGCAAGATGCACCGTCACCGGCTTACCCTCGGCGTAGAGGCGTGCCAGCATTATGGCGTCTTCGGGCGAGATTGCAGCCGCGGGAACTTTGGCCTGCTTCTCGTCGTAGACCAGTGTTCCTGTATGGGCGGTCTGCATTGCAAGCGGTGCGATTGAGCGGACCAGAACACCGACTGCACCCAGTGCTGCTGCCTGCGATGGTCCGGATATGCGGTACATCACGGTCTGGCCATACCCTTCATACGGCGCGTTGAAGACCACGATTTTACCTTCGACGCCGGCTCTGCCGAGACTCTGCAAGGTCTTGAAGTCGGGTACTACAACGATCTCGGCCGTAATGCCACCGGGGGCAGTTCCTACGCTCATCCCAAGACCAAGCATGTGCATCGGCCTGGAGACGGGAGAGGCGAACGCCGCGGACTCCTGGCCGCGTATCCACTTCGGGACCATCACAGGCTGGACAGTCACGTTGACGAGACCATCCCGCTTCATCAACTCCGCGCTCCAGGCAACCGCACGATCGAGGGGCTCGCTTCCGCTGATGCGTTTGCCTATGTGGTCGCACAGGTATGTCAGATCGGTGTACCCATCCTTGTCGGCAAGCGATGCTGCGATCAGCTTATCCGCCACAGGTTTATAGTGGTCGGCGATTGACGTGCCGGACTGTGCGTGGAGCGCAACGGCACTCAGAGCCGTAACGAGATGAAGCAGACGAGCAAGACGGGTCAAGAAGATTCTCCTGGAGGCAGTATGGCGCAGCCCGAAATTTACGTTGGTAATGCTGTAACGATAGCGCGATTCAACGCATGTTCACAGTCCATTCAAGAAGGATCTTCCATGCTCCCTTACTTTCAATACATGTCCTTTAGAAATAGCGTTATCCAGCGGATCGACGCCGCTCCAGGCCAGCGTGTGTTTACACACTTCAACTGGCTGTTCGTTCTTCTGTTTTGCCTGTTGCCATGCGCTCACGCCCAGTTCGAAAACGGCAGTCTTGTTGGCACCATCCATGATGCTACCGGTGCCGTTGTTCCCGGCGCATCCGTGACCGTGACGAACAGGGACACGGGCATCGCCCAGATGCGGACCAGCGGATCCGGCGGCGACTATGAGTTCAGTTCACTGCGCGTCGGCAACTACCGTGTCTCCTCGACGCTTGCCGGCTTCAGCACCGCATTGGCGGACAACGTCAGCATCAGCGTCGGCACACGGCAACGAATTGACTTCGCGCTCCAGGTCGGGTCCACGGATCAAACGGTAGAGGTCTCGGACGTTGCGCTTCAACTCGAGACCGACAGCTCACAACGCGGGCAGATCATCACACACGACCAGACGGTGGCCCTTCCCCTGGTCGCCCGCAATTACTCCTCGCTGGTGCTGCTCACGACCGGAACTCGCCAGTCTTCGGTCGGGACTGGAAGCTCGTCGCTCGTTCGTGAAGGCAGCTTCAACGTTGAAGGCCAGCGCAGCACATTCAACAACTTTCTACTTGACGGCCTGGACAACAACCAGTACGGCACGTCGAACCAGGGCTTCTCGAACCAGGTGATCCAGCCTTCGCCAGACTCGATAGGTCAATTCCAGGTCGTCACCAACAACGAGTCCGCCGAGTATGGGCGGTCGTCCGGCGCAACGGTAAACGTCGCCTTCGCAAGCGGCACGAACAAGCTGCATTTCGAGGCTTTCGAGTTCTTCCGCAACACCGCCGGAAACGCGATCGGCTTCTTTGCCCTGCGTAACCCGCTGACTCGAGATCTCGTCAAACCGGTTCTGCACCGGAACGATTTTGGGGGGAACGTCGGCGGCCCCATACTCAGCGATAAAGCGTTCTTCTTTCTCGATTACGAGGGTTTCCGCCAGACCCGCAACGTTTTTGCTACGCTTACCGTCCCAACGATTGCCGAGACCCAGGGCCTGTTTCCAACATTGACGATTAATCCTGCGTGCTCGATCATCACCGATCCTTACACTCGGAGATGTGTTCCGGCAGGCACTTCGGTCTTCGCCGATCCGAATTCGTCCGTCGCCGCTAGGAGAATCGCAGGACTTTTCGCAACGCTTGGCGTGGTCCCGAATATTCCGAATGTTCCGGTCGGTGCGGCCAACTATGCGACGCTGGTTCCGTTCTCGGACAAACTCGATAAGTACGATGTGCGCTTCGATTACCAGGTGAATGCGAAGACCTCGACGTTTCTCCGCGTCTCGCAGTTGAAAGAGAACGCCTTCGACTTTCCCGCGCTGCCTGAGCCGCTCGATGGGGGAACGAACGGCAAACAGCGGATCCTCGACCAGCAGGTTGCTCTCGGCTACACGCGACAGATCACGGCCAACCAGCTCCTCGATCTCCGTCTTGGCTCGTCGTTCACCAAGGGCGGCAAGTTCACCTTCGCGCTGAACACGCCGAATGGGGGGACGTTCGGTATCCCGGGGCTGCCGGACACCAACGCCCGGGTGGACGGTGGTCTACCGACGTTTGTGATCAACGGGCTTTCATCCTTCGGACGCCAGGCAACCAATCCGCAGTGGCAATATCCTTTCGTGTTCAATCCTAAGGTCAACTACACGTGGGTGCGAGGACGCAACTCGTTCAAGTTCGGCTACGAGTACCAGCGCATCCACGTGATCGACCAGGACGTCAACCCGATCTATGGCCGATTTACGTATCAAGGTAACTTCACTGGCGGCGGAACCTCGACCTACGGCAACTATGCCGATTTCCTCTTCGGGGCATCCAGCCGATACGAACTCACCAATTTTCTGATCGCGCACTTCCGTCAGGTCCAGCACTTCGGCTACGTGCAGGACGATCTGAAGGTCAGTTCGAACCTCACCTTCAACCTCGGCCTGCGTTACGAATACGGAACGCCATATTGGGATAAAGATGGCAACCTCACCAATTTTGACCCTTCCATCTCGCCCGGTACCGGATCCATGTTGAAGGCGAGCAAGGACGGCGATACCTATCATCGGACGCTGGTGCAGCCGGACAAGAATGACTTTGCCCCGCGGATTGGCTTTGCCTTCGCTCCGGATGCGCTCAGCACGATTCGTGGCGGCTTCGGCGTCAGCTTTATCCACTTCAATCGCGCGGGCTCCGGCAACGAGCTCGCCATCAATGCGCCCCAGGTGCTCTTTGTGGTGGTTCCGCAGGCAGGAGGCACGAACGGACCGGCTCCCACGTCACCGAACTTCCGCCGCCTGGACCAGGGCTTTGCGCCGAATCTCACCGCAGCCAGCAACTTCAACCCGGTAACAGACAACATCACCTATATCCCCAAGAACTATCGTGACAGTTACGTCGAAAGCTACTTTCTGGCGGTGCAGCGGCAGGTAGCGAAGAACGTCATTCTTGACCTCGCCTATGTGGGCAATCATGGGCTCAAGCTGCTCGAATTTGCTAACTTCAACCAGATCAATCCGTCTACTGGCTTCACCCGGCCTTATCCCACCTTTGGCGACATTACTGCCGCGCTCAACAGCAGCTACTCGAATTACAACTCGCTGCAGTTCCGGTACGAGCAGCGCCAGTTCCACAATCTCACCCTGCTGAACTCATTCACCTGGTCGCGCACGTTTGATAATGCTGCTGGATCGCTCGAAAATACGAATGGCAACTATCCCAGTCCGCAGGACATCAACAACCTGCGCGCGGACTACGGCCCGTCGAACTACGACCAGCCGCTCACGAACGTCACCAGCTTCGTCTACGATCTGCCTGTTGGCAAAGGCCAGATCTTTGCTTCGAATGCGCCGGTATTCGTTGAAGAGGCGATCGGTGGCTGGCAGCTTTCGGCCATTAACACCTTCAGCTCCGGGCAACCGCTCACGGTGCTGTACAGCCCCGGGGCTGCAAACCAGGTCTCGGGGATTACGGCAGACTTCCGTGGCGCGAACAACTATCGCCCGAACCGCATCCCCGGCGTAACGCTTTATAACAACAAGACTGCGAACCCGGTCGCGAACACCGCAAGCTACGTCCAGTATCTCAACTACGGCAATGGTTCTGCCGCTCTGGGCGGCACGCAAGGCGCATTCCAGCTTCCATCAACCAGCACCACCGCTGGCGGAACCACAACGCTGAACAGCCCGTTTGGCGCTGCATCCCGCAATCTTGGCTACAGCAACGTCTACAACAACCTGGACATTGCACTCAACAAGAACTTTGCCATCTACGAGCGGGCCAAGGTGCAGTTTCGCGCCGAGGCTTTCAACCTTCTAAATCACACGAACTTCTCGCCACCTTCCACTACTCTAGGCGGCAGTTTCGGCCGGATCACCTCGACGTTTCCGCCCCGCGTTCTGCAACTCGCTCTGAAGCTTACCTACTGATTTACCCGAAAGAGGCTTCACACCCGGATCGCCGAGGATAAGCCTCTTTTGATGACGACGCGCGGACGATCGGTTAGCCGTCCTCTGGTTACTAGCGTTGACGCGGAAGGGCCGCATCCGCGCTGAGTCCCCTGTGGGCCTGGCTCAAATATTTTGCGACCAGCCACTATACTTCGGAATATGAGTACAGCAGCAATGAGCGTTGACGAGTTTCAGGCACTTGAGCAGAAAGTGCTTCGCGCGATTGAAATCGTGAAGCGGGAGCGAGAGGCGCGCGGCGCCGCGGAGGTTGAGGTCGCCAGTCTCCAGGAACAGCTTGCCGCGCAGTCCAGTCTTCTGGATGAGACCAACACCGAGTTGAAGGTCTTGCAGACAGAACGCAACGAGGTTCGTCAGCGCGTCGAGAAGATGGTCCAGCAGATGGACGAACTCCTCTGATGCCGGAGACCACCGGAGGCACAATGGACGACACCATTGAAACGGTCGAAGTACCGCAATCCGTTAACGTAGAGATCTACGATCAGATTTATCATCTGCGCGGGACCGACCCGGTTCACATTCAGCAGCTTGCCGCGAGCGTGGATGCGAAGATGCGTGCGGTTTCAGCGCACGGAAATACGGTTGACTCGTTACGGGTGGCAGTGCTGGCGGCGTTGAACATTGCCGATGAACTGGCGAGGGTGCGCGAACGGTACGAGTCGCAGGTTTCGCTGCGCTCCCGGGCAGAAACGCTGGCCGGGATGCTGGACGAGGTTCTAACGGATCTTCCGGAGACTCGCAAGGCCGGATGAAGTTGTGGCGCGTGCGGCAGTACTAAGCTGTGGCGTCTGCGGCAGCCTGAAGAGCAGTCCTCAAAACTTGCTAAACCGCGAGCGTCGCAGTAGCATCCAACCTAGAAACCGGCCTGCAAAGCAGGTGTGGGGAATATCGCTGGTTGAACCAATACTCATTGAACAGGGACCTAGCTCGTATACATGGCTCGGTGTGCAATGTCCGCCAGTCCGGAATGCCTAAAGAGCCACGGCGGGGTCCCGCCGTCTTAGGACGGGTTCACCAGCGCCTCGCTGCACGGCCAAGCGGGTCGGTTTTGTCTTTCTATCTTCCTTAGAACCTGTCTCAAAAACTCGCAAAGCAGTCCTGCCGGACGAGCCCACTGCGCGTGGCCAACCCACAAACGAAGACCTGTTTGTAGGGACCCCGGGTTGCCACCCCACTAACGAAGACCTGTTTGTGGGGACCCGGTTGGCGCGGTCACTTCGTGACGGGTGATCGCGTTTCCTGGTGCTCCCGCTGGTCGCAAACAGTGTTTGTATCGACCAGCGGGAGGTCCTAAGAAGCTCATTCCTGCCACGACCGGTATACATGTCACGAAGTGACCGCTGCCCGCGCAGGGCGTCCATCTCGTTTTAGACAGTTTCTTGGAGCGCTTTCTCTTGCATCCTTCCTTTCTCCACTTCGGCCATGTCCAGATACCGATCTTCGGAGTCTGTGCCGCTGCCGGGCTCATGGCAGGGCTTACGCTAACCCGGGTAACGGCGCGACTGGTAAAGCTCAACGCGGCTGCAGTCTGGGATGCGGTGTTGAGCATGATGTTTGTGGCATTTTTGATCTCGCGTGTTCTTCTGGTGGCAGGCAGCTTCCGCAGTTTCCTAGCTTCGCCTTTGCTGGTGCTGTCGCTCCCTTCGTTGAATGACACAGGCATCCTGCTGACCGCGATCTTCACGATCTTCTACCTGCGATGGCGAAAGCTGCCGCTGCTGGATTTTCTCGATGCAATGGCACCGTGCTTTGCATTGGTATGGGCATTCCTCAGCCTGGGCGCCATACTGGAGGGAACGAAGGACGGCATGCCGACGCACGTCGTATTTGCGGTGCGGGATGCGATATCGGGTGGTGTACATCCAGTGGAGTTCTATACGCTGATCATCGCTCTGGTGCTTTGCGGGATACTCATTCGCGTGCTTCCGCGGAGGCGTCACGCCGGGCTGGGATGCGCGCTTGGGCTGGTGATCTCCGGCGGCGCGGTGTTTCTCCTGGACTTCCTTCGTCTGCCTGCGGTGCTGTTCGTGGCTGCTATGCTCGACCCTGTGCAGTGGTTCGGCCTGGCAATGACGGTGATGGGCAGTGCGCTCTTCATTGCGTTTCCAAATGAGCGGTCAGCCGTTGCCCAGAATGGAAGTGGACGTAACGATGCCGTCTAAGAATATGTTGCCTAAGGGGCAGCGTCACCGCTCGGTTCGGCAGGAGTATCGTGCGACTCGTGGTGTGGAGCCTCTGCCTGAGACGATCGTGCCGGTGCTGGACTTCGAGGACGAGGGCGATTCGCACTTTGAAGATGGAGTGCGGACATTCAAGGCGGATACGGCCGCGGCAGGGCTGCGGCTCGATCAGTACCTGGCCCAGTGCATCCCGGATATCAGCCGTGCTCGGGTGCAGTTGCTGATCGAAAGCGGCCAGATTCGGGTAGATGGCGCGACCGCCAAGCCGAAGCAGAGACTGAAGGGCGGCGAGACGCTTGAGATCGAGGGCGAGCCGCATCCGGAGCCGCTGCATGCAGTTGCTGAAGATATTCCGCTCGATATCCTGTTCGAGGACCAGTACCTTGCGGTGGTCAACAAACCCGCAGGCATGATGGTTCATGCGGGTGCTGGAACGACGGACGACGAACGCAATCGCGGGACGCTCGTGAATGCCTTGCTCTTTCATTTCGGCAAGCTGTCGGACGTGAACGGCGATCTGCGGCCGGGAATCGTGCATCGGCTGGACAAGCAGACGAGTGGCGCGATCGTTGTGGCTAAGGATGACAGTACGCACCGCCGGCTGGGCGAGATGTTTTCGCAGCGCATGGTGCACAAGACGTATCTGGCGCTGGTGCATGGAAACATTGCGCGGGAGAACACAACGGTGACGCTGCCGATCAGCCGTGACGTGATTCGCCGGACGCGGATGACGACGCGGCGGGCAGACGGAAGAACGGCTGTCTCCCATATCCAGGTGCTGGAGCGGATTGCCACACCGTTTGGGCCGTTCACGCTGGTCGAGGTGCGGATCGAGACCGGGCGGACGCATCAGATCCGCGTGCATCTGCAGTCGATGGGCCATCCGGTGGTAGGAGACACGCTCTATGGCGCGCCGCATCATATCGGGCCAGCAGACGAAGGAATGGAGTTGCACCGGAACTTCCTGCATGCGGCTCGCCTGGCGTTTAACCATCCCAAGACGAGCAAGGGAATGGAGATCGAAGCTCCGCTGCCCGCTGGGCTGGAGGAGTTTCTTGAGGCGCTGCGGACAGGGCAGTCTCCGGTTGAGTAGAATCATCCGAGTGATCGATCCGCTTAGAAACACACATGTATCGCAGGGTCTTCGCGCCTTTGCACTCCTGTCCAGTCTGGGCTCCGTAGCGGCATTTGCTCAGACAGTCGCTCCCGCTCAGCAGCTGCAGGCGGTACCTGGACAGACTTCGCCGGCACACAGTGTACGTCCACTTCCAGCGGCTACGGCCGCGCTGACTGCTCCCAGCGGGGCGTCACAGGCTCCGCAGTCAGCGCCCAGGACCACACCCCCGACCACGCCACCAGCCGCGCCGCCGACCGTGCCCCAGGCCACTCCGCAGAACCAGACACCTGAAACGGGTGCGCCATCGTCCAACGAGCCGATCACGACCATCCGTGTCCAGGCCAATGAGGTCAACCTGATCTTTACGGTAACCGACAAGAAGGGCCGTTTCATCACGGGTCTGCAGCGGCAGAACTTCGGCCTGCTCGATGACGGCAAGCCGCCAGTCGCCGTGCTTCGGTTCACGCAGCAGACGAACCTGCCGCTCCGCGTAGGTATTATGCTCGATACGAGCAGTTCGATCCGGCAGCGTTTCCAGTTTGAACAGGACTCCGCGGTCGAGTTCTTCCTGCAGGTGCTGCATCGCAATGACCGGGCGTTCATCGAGGGCTTCGATATCCAGACGGATGTCGCGCAGGGGTTCACGAACAATGTCGATCTGCTGAACCAGGGTATCCACAAGCTGCGGCCGGGCGGCGGAACGGCGATGTACGACGCGCTGTACAAGACCTGCCGGGACGAGATGCTGACCTTGCGTGAAGAGGGCGCAGTCCGCAAGGCGCTGATCCTGGTCTCGGATGGCGATGACAACTACAGCCGTGCACTTGAGAGCGACGCTATCAAGATGTGTCAGCGGGCGGAGACGATCGTGTACGCGATCAGCACGAACGTGAGCCCAAGCAAGGACAAGGGCGACGATGTGCTGCGGGAGATCGCCGAGGCGACTGGCGGCCAGGCCTTCTTCCCGACGCGCATCGAGGACGTCGCTGCGGGCTTTCGCAATATCGAGGAGGAGTTGCGGAGTCAGTACTCGCTCGAATACCGTCCGGCCGACTTCAAGCAGGATGGGGCATTCCGGACGATTTACCTTCAGGCGACCGATCCGCGGTACAAGGTTCGCGCGCGCAAGGGGTATTTTGCACCCCGTCCGCAGGCGGATCAGTAGAAATCCTTTTGAGGGACGGAACTCGGCGTAAGTTTACGTGTCTAAGAACCAGGTGGTGCTTCCATGAACCTGCGTCGTCAGTTCCTCTGTCTCGCCGTTCTGCTTTTGGTCTCAGTCACTGGATTCCCGCAGCAGCCCGCAGGGGTTTCACAAATCCTTGGTTCCCTGGCGGACCAGCCTGCGACGCATACGTCGTTTGCGTTTGACCGCTCGCTGATGCAGATCGCTCAGAACCTGCTTGAGAGCAGCGGGATGGACGCGCATCGCGCCGCTGCGGCGCTTACGGGCATATCGGTCGAGTCCTACCACTACCCCCAGCCCGCCTTCTATACGCCGGAGGTGATGGGATCGATCATCGACACGTATCATGCCGCGGGATGGAAGCACATGGTGAATGGAAACCAGACGCCAGCGAACTCCGCCCAACCGCATAGCACGCTTACCGACATGTGGCTGCACTTCAACGGGGCCGAGATCGACGATCTGATGGTGATGATCCGTGCTCCACGCGACATGAATGTGATCCAGGTAAGTGGAGAGCTGCGGCCTTTGGATCTGCTGCACCTGGGCGGGCACTTCGGGATTCCGAAGGTGGACCCGAATGCGGTCATGGTCCCGGCCCCGCGATGAGTGCGGTGTGTAATTTTTTTGGCTAATTCGCTAAGGTTCCTGTAATGAGCAACTTGAATCGGCAATAACATACCTGACCAACCCACTTTTCGACCTAAAATTGGCTTCAAACGGGGACACATCTGGACTTCTGAGGGTTAGTTTACCCTCAGTTGTTACCTGTGGGAAACGTCTCTGCGTATGTCAATAGTTTTTAGTTTGTATAGCGCCAAAATGTCGTACACTTTGCTAAGCGCTTAGTACGAATTCTTCCGTAGTTATACGGAAATACGATGCCCGACCCAGAGATTTCCCTCTGAGATCGGGCGGTTGATAAAGCAACTAGCAGGAACCGGTAGTCGTCTCTTCCGCCGAAAGTTAAGACGACTTTCCTTGATGGATCAACTCACGCGCAAACGGATGTCCCGCACCCCGTTTGCGCTTCAGTGTCTTCTGAAGGAGAAGCACATACTGCTTAGCTTACAGGGCTGTGTCGATCGCTAACACAACAAGTTCGAGGTATCTGTGGAAAAGTCGGCTCAGAGTCCCGAGATGCTGAGGTTCAACGACGCCCTAAGACAAGTCATGCAGGTGTCAAAGGAAGACCTGAACAAGATCCTGGCTCAGGAAAAGACTGCTAACGCCGATAAACCTAAGCGTGGCCCGAAGCCTGTCCATAAATAGACTACCGAGTGAATTGCGTTGTTCACTCGGATATTTAGCTATTGTTTTATGGCCGTGCAGCGGTCTACAGTTGCGACGATGCTTCTTTTGCCCCATTTGTTTCAAGCTGCTGCGGATAGCAGAGCCGCAGCAGAACCCCACGCAGTAAGTTATGTGGATTTCCTTACGGTCACCCTGACAGCGGTTTGTGCCCTACTTGCTGGCCTTGGATTGTTTCTTGGTTTCGGAGCGATCTGGGGTTATTTGACCATCAAGAAAGAAATCGTGAGGGCGGTTACGAAAAAGGCAGAGCAGAGAATCGACAAGGAGATCGGCGAGTATCCCGATTCAAAAGAAGTGATTGCATTGTTCGACAAGATGAGCGCATTTCATAGCCAACAGGTGATGCTGAGCAGTCAGTTACTAACTAATTCTCACCCTGTGTCAACAATCAGGGCATCTAAAAAGGGACAAGTAAAGCCGAAGGATTCTGGATCTTTGGCCAAAGACTATCCGGGGAAAGGAAAATAAGCGATGGCAACCACAACCTTAGATCACGAAGCAGCCAAGGGTCTCACAGCGGGTCAAGTCATCGAGAAATTCCAGCAAGAAGCCCCTGTGAATGTTGTCGGCATTGCCGATGAGTTAGGAGTGAATGTTTGGGAAGAACCGTTAGAACGTCCTATTTCTGGGAAATTGTTTATCGATAAATTGAATGGAGGTCCAAGTGGATTCAGCATCGTCGCTAATAAATCCGAATCCCGTTCACGTAAGCGATTCACGATAGCCCACGAGATTGCACATTTCATACTCCACCGCGACGCCTTGACTAATGGCATAGTGGAGGACGCCTTATTTCGCGGCGGTCTGTCCAGTAAGCAGGAAGTGGAAGCAAATCAACTTGCCGCCGACATATTGATGCCATTCCCCCTAATTGGTCGATTGATGGCACAGGGTAACCGCACGATTGACGAACTATCGGAGGCTTTGGAGGTCTCAAAGGCGGCAATCTCCATACGGCTTGGTGTGTCTTACACAGACTGAGTCTGCCAGATTTATTGTGAGAGCATAGGACCGCAGTAACAGGTGCCAGTTCGCGCATTAAGTCGTAAATTTAGGTCCCCGCTTCCCACGATACGGATTAGAAGGCCTCTCTTTCCTCCCCCTTGCCTGTGAGTTCCGCATACGTAAGCCGACGACCAGACACCTGAGACAAGGCCAAAAGAAAGCGATTTGAGTCATTCAACGGATTGTCCTTCGTTGCGCGATTGTTGTATCGGAACATCTGCTCATCCAAGTAGCGATCCAAATGGAACGGCTCTACAGCGATATTGGTTCCTGTCAGATTGCGCTTCATCAGCGACCAGAAGTTCTCCAGACCGTTAGTGTGAACATGTCCCTTGACGTAGGTCTCAGCATGGTTCACGGTGTCATGAACATACTTACGCTTGAGGCAGTCGTATCCAACCGCCTGATCGGTGTAGACAGTCGAACCATACTTCACATTTGCAAGGATCTCGTTCTGCAATGTCTCCCGCTTGACGTTCGGGATGACTTTCGCGCGAACCTGACGTGATTCACGATCCAGAATGCCAAGAACAGCAGTCTTATTGGCGTAGCGAGTCACGTGATGGGGGGGGTGACACGGTTCGGGGAGGACGGAAGGAAAGCAGATGCAGGTCCCTTCGACTCCGCTGCGCTCAGGATGACAGAGCTAGGGGCAAATGCAGGTCCTTCGACTTCGCTTCGCTGCGCTTAGGATGACAGAGTCAGGGGCAAATGCAGATCCTGCGACTCCGCTGCGCTGCGGTCAGGACGACAGTTTAGCGATAATGCAGGTCTTTGGACTTCACCGTGTGTACTCGAGATGACAGAGGTTCAGGAGCGTGCGGAAAGCTACCAGCCGTAGAGTTCGACATCGCGGAGGAGCTTGAGTTTGCGGTCGGGTGGGAGAAAGCTGGCCTCAACGGAGTTGGCGGCGAGTTCGCGCATCTGGTCGAGAGTGAATCCATAGGTTTGATGGGCGAGGACGTACTCCTCAAGTAAGTTGCTGCCGAACATGGGCGGGTCGTCGGAGTTGAGAGTGACCATCAGGCCGGCGTCGAAATATTGCTTCAGCGGATGGGCGTCGAAGGCGGGGCAGCAGCCGGTGCGGATGTTGCTGGTGACATTGATCTCCAAGGGGATCTGGCGCTCGGCAAGCATCTCGAGGAGTTCAGGGTCGTGCTGCGCGGCGAGGGCGTGGCCGATGCGCTCGGCACCGAGATTGACGGCGGCCCAGATGCTGGCCGGGCCATCGATCGGACCAGTGGATTCGCCGGCATGGGCGGTGAGATGAAGACCGGCGGCTTTCGCCTCGGCGTAGAGCTCGCGGAACTGGCCGGCAGGGCCACGGGCTTCGTCACCGCCGATCCCGACTCCGACGATGCTGGGGTAGTGCTGGCGCAGGTCGGCGGCTTTACGAAAGACGCGGGCGGCCTCGTCCACCCCGAAGTGGCGGACGGCGTCGATGATCCAGAGGAGCGTGGTGGCGAAGTCGTGTTCGCCACGGAGGCGGCCGCGTTCGATGGCGGCGGTGACCTCGTCGACATCGAGACGGCCGAAGCGATAGAGGATACCGAAGGAGATGTAGACCTCGGCATGGACGACGCCCTGGGCGGCGAGGGCGCGGATCATCTCGAAGGTGATGAGCTCGTAGTCGGCGGGAGTGTGAAGGCGCTCGGTGACGGCTTTGAAGGACATCAGGAAGCTGGGGAAGTCGGTGTAGAGGTAGAGCCGGCGGGCGGCTTCGAGGGTGAGCGGGGCGTCGTCGTTGCGCTGGCTGAGGGTGACGAGGGTCTCGGGAAGGATGGTGCCTTCGAGGTGGAGGTGGAGCTCGGCCTTGGGAAGGTTGCGGAGCCAGAGTTCCGGATCGATCTCTGGAGTGAGCTGCGCGGCTTTGCGGGGCATACTTAAGTGTATCGGGTAATAATTGTAGGGCGGCTTGAGTAGACTAAGTTTGGTAGACTAGGTTTAGGAGGGTCCATGGAAACGGTCAACATGCACGAGGCGAAGACGCATCTTTCGCGGCTGGTGGAGAAGGCGGCGCGGGGAGAGTCGTTCATTATTGCGAAGGCGGGAAAGCCGATGGTGAAGGTGGTCGCGGTGGATGCGCTGGATAAGGGGGCGAAGAGCCGGTTCGGGTTTCTGAAGGGGCAGATCACTGTGCCGGAGGTTGAGGGGTTCAAATCGCTTTTTAAAGATGAGATTGAGGAGATGTTTTACGGGGAGCATAAGTGAAGCTTCTGCTAGACACACAGATTTTGCTCTGGACTGGTGTGGCGGATGAGCCTGTGTCTGATCGGCTGGTCTCAGCGGAGGCAGTCGGTCTGATGGCCGAGACTGAAAACGAACTCTTCTTTAGTGCGGTGAGCGTATGGGAGGTCGCCATCAAGTATGGGCTTGGCAGGGCTGCTTTTCGGGTAGAGCCGAATGGCTTTCGGCGAGCTCTGCTTGAGCGGGGCTATGGCGAGCTTGCCATTACGGGGGAGCATGGGGCGCGGGTGGGGTGGTTGCCGCATCATCACAAAGACCCATTTGACCGGCTGCTGGTGGCGCAGGCGATGGTGGAGGGGATGACGTTGCTGACGATGGATGAGACCGTGGCGCGGTATCCGGGACCGGTGCGACGGGTGTAAGCGGGGCGTGGGGCGTTGCAGCGTGCAGCCTTCAGGCCTGCCAGGCCAGGCCGCAGCTACGGCAGACAGTAGGTTTGCGACCGGCCAAAAGCGTAAGCAGACCGAAGGGAAAGAAGAGGATGGAAACAATGATGGTCCACGCAGGAAAACCGCTGCGGGAGGTGGGGGCGCTACAACGCGGACATGAAACGATCATTCACTGCTCCTTGAAGGACAGTAAAATTCGCTACGCTTGCGGCTGTAGAAGACGTAGATGAAGAGGCCGATGATGAGCCAGACGAAGAAGCGGAGCCAGGTCTTGGCGGGAAGGCCGGCCATCAGCAGGATGCAGAAGGCGACGGAGAGGATCGGGATGATGTTGCCGAAGGGGACGCGGAAGCCTCGGGGGCGCTCTGGTTGCCTGATGCGCAGAACGATGACGCCGATTGAGACGAGGGCGAAGGCGAAGAGGGTGCCGATGTTCGACATCTCGGCGAAGGTTCCTACGTCGAAGAGGCCGGCGGGTACAGCCACGAGGAAGCCGGCGACCCAGGTGGCGAAGGCAGGGGTGCGGAAGGTCGGGTGGACGCGGCTGAAGGCCGTGGGAAGGAGGCGGTCGCGGCTCATCGCAAACCAGACGCGAGCCTGGCCGAGCTGAAAGACGAGGATCGAGGAGATCATCCCGATGATGGCGCCGAGCAGGACGACGAGCCGGATCCAGTGCAGGCGATGAGCGCCGGGGAGCAGGCTGGCGCGCTTGAGGGCGTTGACGACGGGGGCGCCGTCGCCGGCGACGCTGCTCCAGGGAACAAGGCCGGTGAGGATAAGGCTGACCCCGATGTAGAGGATGGTGCAGACGATGAGCGTGGCGAGGATGCCGATGGGGACATCGCGCTGCGGGTTCCTGCATTCTTCACTGGCCGTCGATACGGAGTCGAAGCCGATGTAGGTGAAGAAGATAATGGAGCCGCCGGCGAGGATTCCGCTGAAGCCGTTGGGGGCGAAGGGGACGTAATTGCCGGGATGGATGAAGCTGATGCCGAAGAAGATGAACACCAGGATGGCCGCGATCTTGATGAGGACCATGGCGTTGTTGGTGCGGGCCGACTCGCGGATGCCGCGGACCAGGACGACCGTGAGCAGAAGCACGATGAGGAAGGCGGGGATGTTGAAGCCCGCGTGCCAGCCTGCGCCGTAGATATCCCGGCCCTGGAGGTCCTGGAGGCCGAGGGGAAGAAAGGCGGGGCTGAGCCATTTGGGCGAGATGTGAACGCCGAGCCAGTCTAAAAGGTCCACTACGTGGGCGGCAAAGCCAACGGAGACACTCATGTTCGAAAAGGCGTACTCGAGGATGAGGTCCCAGCCGATGATCCAGGCGACGAGTTCGCCGAGCGTGGCGTAGGTGTAGGTGTAGGCGGAGCCGGCGATGGGGATCATCGAGGCGAGTTCGGCGTAGCAGAGGCCGGTGAGGGCGCAGACGACGGCCACGATCATCAGCGATATGGCAAGCGCGGGGCCAGCGCCGGGCCTTCCGGCGACTGCGCCCCCGGTGTGGCGGATCGAGTTGAGGATCAGGTCGATGACGGGGGAGTCGGCCCATCGGGCGAGGGCCGCGGGATTTCCGCCGATAGCGGTGCCGATTACCGTAAAGATTCCAGACCCGATGACGGCGCCAATGCCTAGCGCGGTCAGCGAGACAGGGCCGAGGGTTTTCTTAAGGGCGTGCTCGGGCCGCTCCGATTCAGCAATCAGCTTGTCGATCGATTTTGTTGCAAAGATCTGCCTGCCCAGCGCGCCTGCTCCTCGGACAAAGAATATTCGGGGAAGTCCTAATGCGTACTATCGCTTACCGGCTGGAAAGGCACAACTTAATAGCATTGGGCACCAAGCAACGGTCGAAAGCAGTGCGCCTTGGAAAGATTTCCGCAACGGCTGAAGCCGCATTTCAGGAGCGAGACGAGCGGGACTGAAGTCCCGCTCTTTCAAAACACAACAACCTCGAAGCGTTGACTATTAGCGCTTACTCTGACCGCGGGATGCCTTCTTGATCTTGGCCTTGTTCTCGCCGCGAGCGCCGGTGCGGGCGGCTTTGGGGGCGGCTGCCTTGCGGGCGGCGCGTTTGATTTTCTTGCGTTCCTGGGTGTCGGTGATGCTCTTGGTATTTGCCATTGAGGTGCCAGTCTTTCTTAAGAAAAATAAACAAATGTTCTTTGTTTTTGAATGCTTGGCTACAGGCGCTCCAACTGGGCGAACTTCTCCACCAGCTTCTTTACGCCGTGCTGTTGAAATTGTACTGTAATCTTCGCATCGTCCCCGTCCCCTTCGCGGTGAAAGACGGTGCCCTCACCGTATTTGGGATGACGGACGCGGGTTCCCTGCTTCAGGCCGACCTTGCCGGTGGGCTCGGGAATGTCGAGTTTGGGGCGGCCGGCGGGCTTTTGGCTGGGACTAAACTTTTGCCCGCGGGAGGCGAAGAAGTGGGCGATGTTGTCAATCGATTGGCCGGAGCCGTTCGTCGAGATGGATTGGGAGCCGGGGGCGATGCGTGTGGTCGAAAACTTGTTTCCGGGTGGGGGATGGCTGCCGACGGCTGTCTGGGCTGTCTGATCCTCATCCTCGTAGCTATAGTGGCGGTCACCTGCTTCGCCCGCACTGTCGCGACCGAAGCGGTTTCTTTGCGGGTACGGTGTGGCATAGGAGGAGCCGGAGAACTGAGGCCTTGCGGCGGGGCTCCCGAGATCTTCGATGAGCTGCGAGGGAATCTCTTCGAGGAAGCGGGAGGGGATACTCGACTCGGGCATGTCGGAGCCGTAGCGGCGACGATAGCGGGCCCGGGTGATGACGAGCGTGTCCATGGCGCGGGTCATGCCGACGTAGCAGAGGCGGCGCTCTTCTTCGAGGCCGGTGGGATCGGTGAGGGTGCGCGAGTGGGGGAAGAGGCCCTCCTCCATGCCCGTCAGGAACACCAAGGGAAATTCGAGGCCCTTTGCCGCGTGGAGGGTCATGAGGGTGACGCGGGCATCTTCGCTGTAGGAGTCGGCGTCACTGACGAGGGCAGCGTGATCGAGGAATTCGGCGAGGGTTTCGCCGCGCTCCTGGGCATCCTGGGCGGCGTTCGCGAGTTCTTTCAGGTTCTCGATGCGGGAGAAGGCTTCGGGGGTGGCTTCGGCTTCGAGGGCGCGGATGTAGCCGCTGCGGTCGTTGAGGAACTTGATGAGTTCGGGGAGGGTGGCGGCATCGCCAGGCTTTCTAAATGCGGGCGCTTCGATAGCAGCCGCGCCCATGAGGATCTCGGCGGCGCGGTCTTGCGTCGTGCGGGCGGAGTTCTTGAGGACGACGGGGGCGAAGGGGTTGAAGCTGGCAACGTCGATCTGGTGTGCGGCGTCGGAGTCGGTGACGTTCTCGGCGGCGATCGTGGAGATCTCTTCGCTGGGGCCGAAGTCGAAGCCGAAGTTGAAGCTCGTATCGAAGGCGGGGTCGAAATCTGTAGCGGTTTCGGTTACAAACTCTTCTGGGTTGAAGGATAGGTCGCCACCCAGGATAGGAGATGCGGGGCTCTCTCCGTGCCGGGGCCCCTCAGTAGAGATGACGGAGGTCGAGGATACGCCGACGTCTTCGGCCAGCTTGTCGGCGAAGCCGGTGCCGAGCATGGCGCGGGCGTCTGTAATGAGTCTGCGAAAACCTTCCAACGCAGTAAGTGCCCGTTGCGGTAACAATTTATCTTCGATGGCGCGGCCGATGGCGTCCCATGTGCTCATTCCACTGGCGAGAGCCATGCGCTCGAGCGTTTCCATCGTTGTCTTGCCAATGCCGCGCGGGGGCGAGTTGACGGTTCGGCTGAGCGCGATGGAGTCGTGAACGTTCTGGACCAGCTTGAGATAGCTGAGGATGTCCTTGACCTCTGCGCGGTCGTAGAAGGAAAAACCGCCGACCATGTGGTATTGGATCTGATAACGGCGGAGCGCTTCTTCGACGAGCCGCGACTGCGAGTTAGTGCGGTAGAGGACGGCGCAGCGGGGCTGATCGGCCTGCTGGCCTGCATCGCGGAGATACCGGTTGATGCGGTCGGCGATGAAGAGGGCTTCGTTCTCCCCGTCCGGGGCCTCGTAGTAGCCGATCATCGAGCCGCCTTCACGGGTGGTGAAGAGGTTCTTGCCCTTGCGCTGAAGGTTGTGCGCGACGACGGCGGAGGCGCCTTCGAGGATGATCTGGGTAGAGCGGTAGTTCTGCTCGAGACGGATGGTGCGGACTTCAGGAAAATCCTTTTCGAACTCGAGGATGTTCTTGATGTCCGCGCCGCGCCAGCTATAGATGGACTGGTCTTCATCGCCGACGACACAGACATTGTGGTGCTGGCCGGCAAGGAGCTTCATGAGTTCGTATTGCGGGCGATTTGTGTCCTGATACTCGTCAATCATGACGTACTGGTAGCGGCGGTTGTAGCGCGTCCTTACCTCTTCCGAAGATTTCAAGAGGCGCACGGTTTCGAGCAGGAGGTCGTCGAAGTCGAGCGCGTTCGCCTTGAAGAGTTCCTTGCGATAGATCTCGAAGATGTGCGCGATCTTCTCTTCCATCGGATTCGTGGAAGCAAGAAAGTACTCCTGCGGATCGATCATGTGATTCTTCGCCCATGATATGCGGCCCAGTGCAACGCGGGGTTTGAGCTGCTTGTCGTCGATGGCGAGACGCTTGAGCGCCTGCTTGACGACGGCCTGCTGATCGGTCTCGTCGTAGATGGCGAAGCTGCGGGTGAGGCCGACGGTGCCAACCTTGAGCGCTTCGATGTCCCGGCGGAGAACGCGCACGCAGAAGCTATGGAAGGTGCTCAGCATCGGGCGGGCGAGGGAGGTATGGCCCAGGATCTTGTCGACGCGCTCGGCCATCTCTTTCGCAGCTTTGTTGGTGAAGGTGACGGCGAGGATGGAGTCGGCGGGGACGCCGCGCTCGTCGATGAGATAGGCGATCCGGTGGGTGACGACACGGGTCTTGCCCGAGCCTGCGCCGGCGAGCAGCAGCACCGGGCCGTCGACGGCCTGGATGCCCTGCTGCTGCTGCGGATTCATGTTTTCGAGAAGATGATGCACGGTGGATGTTTGCCCCAGGGCTTATCTTATCGCTGTGCGATGGCGCCTGCGGATTCACAGGCGTGTGTTAAAAACGAGCAACAGCAATCGCAGAGACGAAATGCAGGGTCGCTCCACTTGGCTGCGTTCCGGTCGAGAGGACGGGTTTTTTATAGTAGGCGACCCATGCTCTAAGAACTAGACGCACGCCCTACGCGGGCGGCGGTCACTTCGTGACGTGTCTGCCGGTCGCGGCAGGATGATCCTCTTAGGACCGCCCGATGGTCGGCACAAACACTTGTTTGCGACCAGCGGGAGTACCGCGCAACGCCATCACATGTCATGAAGTGACCGCGTCATGCGCATTTGGGCCCGTCCCGCAGGAACGCTTTGCGAATTCATATACTTCTTCTTAGAAGAGAGACGTGGTGCACCACATTTGTGAAGGGCGTAGTGGAAATTGTAAGAGAAATATGGAACCGGCTTGATGATGTATGCGTAAGTCATGTCACGACGAGCTTCCTGAACCATGGCAGAGAGTTCCGGTCGAATGCTTGAACTATCGGGAGCTGTTATGAATCTGAATCTTCGTTCGTTTCTCACTATCACTGCTACTGTTGCGAGTCTTGCCCTCTCCCCTTCAGCGTATGCCGGCCAGACGAGCATCCATGCTTATGGTCCTGTCCATGCGATGTTCGGCGCGATGTTCGGCAAAACCAAGATGATTAAATTGAGTCTTCGAAATGACTCCAGTTCAGTTATGGAGTTGAAGGTAGGCGACGATGTCATGAAACTGGATGCAGGCAAATCCATCGCTCTCAGCCTTCCTGTCGGGACGCGCATTCTTGCCAATGTTGCGACGGCAACGCACCCGGCGGGCTCTCTGATTGAAGAGGTTACGAGCGGCCTGAGTGGAGTGACGATCGGTATCCGGTAAGGCGTATCCGGATGCGCGTACTCACTGGATTCGCACCGCCCTGCTTCTCAAGCGGAACCTGGGCGGATGCATTCTATTTTGTTACCATCTTCGATACACATTCTGTGCACTGACAGACACGGCGGAGATAGTCCCAGGAGTAGATGCCGCTCTCATGGCCATCGCTCCATTTGAACCGCAAAGCGTATTTTCCCACACGCGTGACTTCAAGCGGACGAGCGGGTGCTTCATACATCGGGAGCAGGGTCACGGGCCTGGGTTTTGCGATGCCTGGTGCACGTCCACTCTTCTCCCGCTCCTCGTGGCAGGTGGCGCAGGGACAGGCGTTGCGGAGCCAGGCGAAGTTCCACGCGCTGGTGTGACCGTCGCGCCAGTCGATCTCGACGCCGGTGCCTTCGGTCTTGTGCACGCGAATCTTTTGCGGGGTCACGGCGTCCGGCGAAAGCTTTACTTCGGGGGTGGCGGAGCGCCGCGCCTCTGCTTCGTTGACGATGCGAATTCCTTCGTGGCTCATAGGCTGATTACCTCTCTGCTGGCGGCGCAGTTAGAACACAGCCTCAGGCCCGGAATGCCGGGGACGGAGAAGAAGACGGCTATCGCGAGGGCGGGCGCGTTGATCGGCTGAGACCTCATGCTTGTCTCCAGAAGAAGTAGGCGGAGATAACGCATCCGGTGACGACGACGATCCGGCGCAGGATATCCCCGTTCATACGGCGGGCGTTGCGGGCGCCGATGTAGCCGCCCAGGCCTGCGAAGACCATCGAGATCAGGCAAAAGTGCCAGATGACGGCTCCGCTGACGATGAAGGTGATGACGGCGCAGAGGTTCGAGAGACAGGCGGCGAGGACCTTGAGCGAGTTGAGCTGATGCATCTCCTCGACGCCGAAGAGGGCGAGCGCGCTCATGACGAGGAAGCCAGCGCCTGCTCCGAAGTAGCCGATGTAGAAGCAGACAGGGAGCAGGACGCAGAAGAGCGGAAGCAGGGCGGGAGTGCGCTGCGGATGATGCTCTGTGGAGCGTGCGCGCAACCATCGCGAGACGGGTCCACTGATGCCGAAGAGCAGAGAGGCGCTCAGAAGCATCCAGGGAAGGATATGGAGGAAGGTGATCTGCCGGGTTCGCAGGAGAACGATGGCCCCGCTGATTCCTCCAAGGATCGAGGTGGCGATAACGGTGGGGAGGATGTCCCGCCGGAGGTCGGCCCGCAAGGTGGCGAGCGAGGTAAGCTGGCCGGGCCAGAGTGCGACCGTGTTGGTGGCGTTGGCTGCGATCGGGAGAACGCCCATGGCCAGCATGGCAGGAAACGAGACGAAGGATCCGCCTCCCGCCATCGCGTTCATCACGCCAGCGAGGAATGAGGCGAGGACAAGCCACGCAAATTGCCAGTGCACGGTAAGAACGGAAGACATGCTCTTTGATTGTAGTGGGTGGGGTAGGCGAGATGGCTGTGCGCTGCGCTCAGGATGACAACTCTGCAGGCAGTTCGGGTGTAGCGGCGATGAGCTGCTGGGTGTACGGATTTGACGGGGCGGTCGAGACCTGTTCGGAGTCGCCGCACTCGACGAGTTGACCGCGGTGCAGGACAGCGATCCGGTCGCAGATATAGCGGACCAGAGGCATGGAGTGCGAGATGAAGAGGAAGGTGAGGCCGTGCTGGCGCTGAAGATCGCGAAGCAGGTTGATGACCTGCGCGCCTACGCTGACGTCGAGCGCGCTGACCGGCTCGTCCAGTACAAGGAACCGAGGTTGCAACGCCAGGGCGCGGGCGATGTTGATTCGCTGGCGCTGTCCTCCGCTGAACTCGTGCGGGTAGCGGGTGAGGGCAGAGGCTTCGAGACCTACGGACTTAAGAAGTTCGAGCAGGCGTGACTGTTGGCCGCCAGCAGGTTTTTCGCGGTGAATGGCGAAGGGTTCGGCGAGAATCTGGCGGACGCTCATGCGGGGGTTCAAGGCGGCGTAGGGATCCTGAAAGACGATCTGCATCTGCCGCCGCAGGGCGCGCAGTCTGCGAGGGGAGACGCTTCGCAGGTCTTCGCCGTTGAAGCGAACGCTGCCCGCGGTTGGCTCGATGAGGCGCAGGATCATGCGCGCGATGGTGCTCTTGCCGGAGCCGGATTCCCCGACGAGACCGAGCGTCTCACCCTCAAAGATCGAGAAGGAGACGCCGTCGACCACGCGGGTGATCCCGCGGTTGGAGCTGTATTCCTTGATGAGGCCGCTCACCTGAACCAGGGAAGACGCTGTGGTGGTTGGCGGCGGGCTCATAGGCGGATAGTAGCATCCCGTCTGCTGAGCCTCCGCGTTGCGGAATTGTTTGAGACGTGTTGCTGTTTTACGTTAGTCCAGTGCCGGATGCAGCTGATGAAAGCCAGTCTTCTCCTGATACGCGCGGGCAAAGGCGGCGAGGCGGGCATCGCTGTAAAGAGCACCGAGAAAGGTGATGCTGACGGGAGTGCCGGGGCCGCCGGTGTTCTCGATCGCGCCGTCCGCGTCGATCTCCGGCCCGGGAGCATCGTTGCCGCGGATGCCGTTAGGGAGAATGATGGCAGGGTTTCCGCTGAGATTGGTAGCGACGAGCTGACTGCCGCCGGAGGGGGTGACGATGATGTCGACTTCGCTGAAGAGCTTCGCCATGGCTGCGATGGTGAGGGAGCGGGCGCGCATGGCTTGGATGTAGTCGACGGCGGAGTAGAAGCGGGCGACACGGAACTGGTTTGGCCAGTCGAAGGGTTGCTGGCCAGTGAGGAGCTTGTCGCGACCGGACAGGGTGAGTTCATCGAAGGCGGCTGCGGCCTCGGCTTCAAGCAGTGGAACCTGATCGCCGAAGTGGAGGCCATGGGGCAGATCGACAGGAAGGAGAGAGACACCCAGATCGCGGAGGGCGGCAAGGGCTGCTGTGGTGTATTTGCGATCGTAGGCGGCGCGGACGAGGTCGCCCTGCTGGCGGTGCTGCTTCTTCTTGAGATCGTCGAGAGCCTTGCCGGTAAGGGTCTCCGCCGGTGGCTTGAGGTCGAGGGGCGCAGGGGCGTCGAAGGCTGATTTAAGGTACCCGACGCGGAGCTGCTTCCAATCGAAGGCAGCGTCCCAGTTGAAGGCGGCAGGCTGGACAGTGCGGTCCTGCTGGTCGGGACCGTAAATGGCGGAGAGCACGAGAGCACAATCCTCGACAGAGCGGCAGATGGGACCGATCTTGTCCATGGTCCAGCTGAGTGCCATGGCGCCGGTGCGGGGAACGAGGCCGAAGGTGGGACGCAGACCGGTAACGCCGCAGCGCGTCGACGGGGATGAGATCGAGCCGAGCGTCTCGGTGCCGATGGCAAAGCCCACACAGCTAGCGGCCGTTGCCGACGCACTTCCCGCCGACGATCCGCTGGAGCCCTGGCGCGTGTTCCAGGGATTTCGTGTGCGGCCGCCAAACCAGAGATCGCCCTGCGCGAGGGCACCCATGCTGAGCTTGGCGATCAGGATCGCGCCAGCGGCATCGAGACGCTGGACGACGGTGGCATCGGTGTCGAAGGTCTGGCGCTCGAAGCCGGCGGCTCCCCAGGTGGTGGGATAGCCCTTGACGCTGAGCAGGTCCTTGGCACCCCAGGGGATACCGTGAAGTGGGCCGCGGTAGGCGCCGGCGGCGATTTCGGCGTCGGCGGTGGCAGCTTGTTTGAGGGCGCGGTCTTCGGTAAGGGTGACGACGAAGTGGAGGCGTGGATCGTATCGCTTGAGGCGGGTGAGATACATCCTGGTGAGTTCGAGGGAGGTGATCCTGCGGGTCCTGAGGAGCTCGGCGAGTTCTCGGACGGTGGCAAAGGCAAAGGCCTCCTGATTGGAGCGGCCTGCCTCGGCGGGCAGGGTGATGTTGGGTGCGGGGCTGATCTTCAGCGGCTTGCGCTGCGTGTCGAGGACCATGCCCACGGGGACCGGATCGAAGAGGAAGGCGGGCGGGGTGGCGTTCTGGAGATGGAGGGTGCGAACGGCTAGTACAGAATCCCGCTGTGCGGTGAGGCCTTCAAGCATGATCTGCTTCTGGTCAGCGCTGAGAGTGATGCCGGCGATGATAGCGGCAGCATCGATCATCTCGGGGGTGATCTTCGGAAGCGTTTCCCGAGGCTTGGGAGCGGCGGTTTGAGCCTGGGCCGCGAGGGTGAAGAGGGCTCCTGGGAGGAGCGTCTGGCTGAGGCCTAGGGTAGAGCAGAGGGTGAGGAAGCTGCGGCGGTTCGGGAGCATGCCGCATTATTGCATTCAGCGACTGGCGTGCAGTATGGGGAACCCGACCTTTGCGATGACGGTGTAAGGATCGGGGTGTTCGGTTTCCTAGAATGCCAGTGGTGACTTAGATGTCGAGGTTCTTTACATCGAGGGCGTTCTCTTCGATGAACTTGCGGCGGCTTTCGACGTCTTCACCCATCAACGTGGTGAAGATCTCCTCGCAGGCGGTGATGTCTTCGAGCTTGACCTGCATCAGGGTGCGGCGTTCGGGGTCCATGGTGGTGTCCCAGAGCTGTGGGGCGGTCATCTCGCCGAGGCCCTTGTAGCGCTGGACCTGATACTCCTTGCGGCCCTGCTCGATGACGTACTCGAAGACTTCGCGTGGAGTTTTCTTTTCAATCGGATCCTGGTTGATCTTGTTTGAGCGCTTGGCGGGCTTGGCTTCGGCAGCGGTGCCGGGCGCCTGGGCGATCTCGGCGACACCCTCTTCGGAAGCAACTTCTTCGGCCTCGTCCAACGCTTCCTGACTGACCGCTGCCGCTGACTTCGGAGCGTAGGAGATGGTGAAAGGACCTTGAAGCTGGTCTTTGATCTGGGCGTGCTTGCCGAGGAGTTGGCGGCTCTCGGCAGCGTTGGCGAGTGCCCAGTCGATCTTGCGGACTGCTCCCTGAGCGTCGGTGAAGCTGACGGACCACGTCTGGTGCTCTTCGTCGAGCAGGAGTTCGCTTACGGCACGGAACTGGTAGGTCTTGCGAAGGGCTTCGAGCCGGGTCTGCATGGTGACGAGCTTGGCTGGAGCTTTCAGCCCTGGCGAACCGGTCTGAAAGTCAGCGCGCTGGGCCGGATCCTTGCCCTCATGGCTGAAGAGGTCGGTGAAGGCCTGTGTGACCTCGTCATTACGGATGCGTTTGCCGACCTTCTCGAAGAAGCCGAGATAGTCGTTGAGCTGGCCCATGAACGTGGTGAGCTCGGCACCCTGAAGCTGCGCTTTGTTGGGACCATATGTAAGGATCATGCCATCGGAGGCGCGCTTGACCATGACCGAGACATACTCGCGCTCGTCCTTGATGTACTGCTCGAACTTGCCTTTTTTAATTTTGAAGAGCGGGGGCTGGGCGATGTAGACGTGGCCGCGCTTGATCAGCTCCGTCATGTGACGGAAGAAGAAGGTGAGCAGGAGGGTGCGGATGTGCGAGCCGTCGACGTCAGCATCGGTCATCAGGATCAGTTTGCCGTAGCGAAGCTTGGTGGCGTCGAAGTCGTCCTTGCCGATGCCGCAGCCGAGCGCGGTGATCATGGCGCGGATCTCTTCGTGGCCGAGCATCTTGTCATAGCGAGCCTTCTCGACGTTGAGGATCTTGCCCTTGAGGGGCAGGATGGCCTGAAAACGCCGGTCGCGGCCCTGCTTGGCGGTTCCGCCGGCGGACTCACCCTCGACCAGGTAGAGCTCGCAGCGGTCGGGCTGGCGTTCGGAACAATCGGCGAGCTTGCCGGGGAGGCCGCCGCCGTCAAGAGCACCCTTGCGGCGCGTGAGGTCACGGGCTTTACGGGCGGCCTCGCGGGCGCGGGCGGCATCGATGGCCTTGTTGATGATCTTCTTGGCGACCTGCGGATTCTGCTCGAGGAAGCCGCCGAGACGCTCGTTCACGAAGGCCTGCACGGTACCGGCGATGTCGGAGTTGAGCTTGCCTTTGGTCTGGCCCTCAAACTGCGGTTGCGAGAGCTTGACCGAGATGACGACCACGAGACCTTCGCGAACGTCGTCGCCGGAGAGGTTTTCCTTGACATCTTTAAAGAGGCCGAGCGACTGTCCAGCGGCATTGATGGTGCGGGTCAGTGCGGTCTTGAATCCGGATAGATGGGTTCCGCCGTCGACGGTGTTGATGTTGTTGGCAAAGGTGAAGACGGTCTCGGAGTAAGCGTCGTTATATTGAAGCGCAATCTCCATAGCGACGTTGTCGCGCTCGGCCTCCATATAGATGGGCTTCTCGTGGAGGACCTGTTTGCCTTTGTTCAAGTGCTTGATGAACTCGGCGATGCCGCCAATGTACTTGAACTCCTGGTGCTTCGATTCGCCGGTCTTGGGGTCCGTGGTCCGCTCGTCGGTAAGGTTGATGACGAGACCCTTGTTCAGGAAGGCGAGCTCGCGGAGACGCTGGGCGAGGGTGTCGTAGTTGAACTCGGTCACGGTAAAGATCGACTTGTCGGGGAGGAAGTGGACCTTTGTGCCCTTGCGCTTGCTGGGTCCCATCTTACGGAGGGTGCTGATGGGCGCGCCCTTGCTGTAGTCCTGCTCCCAAGCATGGTCATCGCGCCAGATCTCGACGTCGAACTCTTCCGAGAGCGCGTTGACGCAGGAGACACCAACGCCATGCAAGCCACCCGAGACCTTGTAGTTGGACGCATCGAACTTGCCGCCGGCGTGGAGCATGGTGAGGACAACCTGAACGGCGGGCATCTTCTCGCCATTGATGATCTTGTCGTCGACCGGAATGCCGCGGCCGTCGTCGACGACGGTGATGGAGTTGTCGACGTGGATGGTAACGTCAATGTGCGTGGCGTGGCCACCGAGGGCCTCGTCGACGGAGTTGTCGACGACTTCGTAGACGAGATGATGAAGACCCTGCTCGCCAGTGGATCCGATGTACATGGCGGGGCGCAGACGAACCGCGGCGAGCCCCTCGAGCACCGTGATATTTTCTGCCGAGTAACCGCTGCCTTCCTTCCTGGAAGGAAGTACGGCGTCAGATTGAAGATCCAGAAGAGCGGTCTCTGTGGAGAGTGCGGTCGATGCCATTAAAACTCCGTGCGGGGGCAGGCCGAAGAAGTTCAGACCGAATCCGAATTCATGTGCGCCTAATGGGGAACTGGCATAAAGTCAATGGGATACGGATCTTTCCGCCGCTTATTTTCTAGGTTGATTATAGCACCTAAGGAGGCAATTTCAGCATGCACTGAAAGGCAATCGGGTTCTAGCGCGGCATCTGTAGGAGCGATTTTGAGCAGCTCTGCCCTGGATGGCAGCCGACGAAATTGGGAACGCCCCTAGCCTGACGTCTAGATCACACATACCCTTATTGTATTTTTCAGACAATGTGTACGGATCGATGATGCTCATTGATGGTTACGTGAGTAATATAAATAACAATGTTAGGTTCCCCTCCAGTAACGCTGGATCGTCCAGTAAAGTGTGGACACCTGAAGCCGCTGGATGGAATTCGCGGCGTCGCAATTTTGATGGTTATCGGTTCGCATGCGTTCACGGCCAATGCTGAGGCTGGAGGCGTTCTTACGCGTCGCATCAGCGCGTGCCTGGGTTATGGATTCTTCGGTGTGGATCTTTTTTTTGTTCTCTCGGGTTTTCTGATTACAGGCATCCTCGTCGATTCTCTCGACGAGGATGGATTCTTTCGGAAGTTTTATGCAAGACGCGTTTTGCGGATCTTTCCGCTATACTACGGCGTTTTGCTCGTGCTGTTCCTGTTGACGCCGGTTCTGCGTCTGCAGTGGCATGGTATGGGATGGCTGATGCTGGGCTACTTTCAGAATGTCCGGCCCAACGAGATTGGCACGTTCAGCCCTGGGGCAGGAGTTGCGCTGAATCATTTCTGGTCGCTTGCAGTCGAGGAGCAGTTCTATCTTTTCTGGCCTGCGATGGTCTTCTTCATTCGCGATCGGCGCCGGCTGTTGATCACGACGATAGCCATTTCGGCGGGCGCCCTGATCTTTCGGCTCATCCTGATTCGAATGGGCGTCGGCGCCGAGACGATTCACGTGACGACGATCACGCGTGCGGACTCGCTGCTGCTCGGAGGCGCATTTTCACTGTTCTATCGTTCGAGCTACTGGCCGACGTTGCTGAAAGTGGCACCCTACGGATTCCTGGTCGCGGCTGCAATCGTTCTTATATCGATCCTGCGTTCAGGGAACGAGTTCGGGCCGGTTTTTCGGTCTTCTTTAGCGATGCGATTCTGGATCGACGGGCTGCGCTATACGATTCTCGCATTGGGATCGGCGTGTCTGCTCGCGTGGTCCCTTCGTCCTGACTCAGTGTGCGGCTGGTTCTTCGAGTTGCGCTTGCTACGATTTTTCGGGAAGTATAGCTACGGAATTTATGTGCTTCACATGATCCCGCTACCGTTCCTTTTACAGACGCAGCGCGCGGCACTCTTCCAGGTGGCCCACAATAAGCTCCTGGCAGTCGCGGGAGCAGGTTTTTCGACGCTTCTTCTCGCAGTCGGTGCAGCTTACCTTTCATTCCACTATTACGAGAAACCATTCTTGCGTATGAAACGTTTCTTTGACTACGGGTCTGGGAGAGATACTTCGAAGACGCCGGGCGGACTGAGCCGCTCCGATCTGGTAAACTCGTAAGGTTGTTGAAACGAAGCTTTTTTCTATCAGGATCACCATGCCAAAGTTGAAGACACACAGCGGTGCCGCAAAGCGCTTTCATAAGACGGGTACCGGCAAATTCAAGCGCGGCCAATCGAAGATGCGCCACATCCTTACCTCGAAGGCGACCAAAACCAAGCGCAAGCTCGGCGGTTCGGCCCTGGTTTCAGATGCGGACCATCATAAAGTTGCCCGGATGCTCCCCTACGCCTGAGTGAAGGGCGGGGTCACCCCAGGTTTTCAAGTCGAGCTGCTTTCTGTTTCTAAAAGAGATAGAGAGCGAAGGGCCAGCACTGCGTAGAGGCCCCTGGGTTGCGTTGAGCCGCCCACCGAGATTTGAAGTTGCATAGCGCGTGAAGAGGCCACCCTTACCTCCAGCCGCTGAGACGATGTACACAAAAGGAGACAAAGATGCCCCGTGTTAAGCGGAGTACTAAACGGAACGACCGCCGCAAGAAGATCCTCAAGCGCGCCAGCGGTTACTTTCTCACGAAGTCGAAGCTGTACCAGGCTGCCCAGGAGGCCGTCGAGCGCGGACTGAAGTTCGCCTACACCGGCCGCAAGCAGAAAAAGCGTCAGTTCCGCTCGTTGTGGATTGTCCGGATCGGGGCGGCATCGCGCCTGCATGGCATGAGCTACTCGACCTTCATCAGCGGGCTGAAGCGTGCCGGAAACGGCCTGGATCGTAAGATTCTTGCTGATATCGCGGCGAATGACGCTGCCGGGTTCGCGGCTCTGGTAGCTCAGGCGAAGGCTGCACCTCCCACCGTGTCGAGCACAGTCGCTTCCAATGTCGTCTAGATTCATCATTGGTCACCCTGCGTAGCAGAAAGGCATGGCTTTTGGCCATGCCTTTCTGTTTACACCTTTGAACATCCAAGTGACGTATTCTTATGGGTATGCCTGAATCGAGTTCTCACCAGGAGCCTGCATCCTTGGTTCCGTTCGAGTCGTGGGGACGCTATCCCACGTATCCTGCCAGAGTTGTCCCGCTGAATTGGCAGACCGACTTCCCGGCTGCCATCGCCGATGTTCATAATGGAGCGCTGCCCGTAGGCATGGGCCGGAGCTATGGCGATGTCTGCCTGCTGAATGGCGGCAATCTCCTGCTGACTACAGGCATGAATCGCCTGATCGACTTCGATCCTGAAACAGGAATCCTGCAGGCGGAGGCGGGGGCAACGCTGGCTCAGATTCTTGATTTCGCGGTGCCCCGGGGGTTCTTTCTTCCGGTCTCGCCGGGGACGAAATACGTCACGCTGGGTGGCGCTATCGCCAACGATATCCACGGCAAGAACCACCATGTCGCCGGAACCTTCGGGTCTCATGTGACCGAGTTCGAACTGGTCCGTTCGGACGGCACACGGAAGATCTGCTCGCCGATTGAAAATCTGGACTACTACGCGGCGACCATCGGCGGTCTGGGGCTGACCGGCGTCATCACCTGGGCCAAGCTGCGGATGAAGCCGATCGTATCGCGCGCCATCGACTATGAGGGGATTCAGTTTCACGGCATCGATGAGTTTCTCGACCTGACCAGGCAAAGTGAGCACATCGAGTACACCGTGAGCTGGGTTGACTGTGTCTCCACCGGCAAGAACTTTGCCCGCGGCGTCTTTATGCAGGGCGATCATTCCAAGATCTCGGCGGAGCTCAAGCGTTCCCCTGAGCCGAAGCTGATGTTTCCCTTCGATGCACCGGGATTTGCGTTGAACCACACGACGGTCAGCCTCTTCAATACGGCGTTTTTTCATAAGCAGATGAAGCCTCGCGTCACCGCGTTGCAGGACTACGAGCCCTTCTTTTATCCCCTTGACAAGGTGCTGCACTGGAATCGGATGTACGGCAGGAATGGGCTGTTGCAGTTCCAATATGCGATTCCATGGGAGAGCGCGCGGGAGGGAACGGTCGCGATTCTGCAGGAGGTCGCGAAGTCGGGACTGGCGTCGTTTCTTGCGGTGCTGAAGGTGTTCGGCGACGTACCATCTCCGGGCCTGATGAGTTTTCCGCGGCCGGGAATCACGCTGGCCCTCGATTTCCCGATCAAGGCGGATAAGAGCTTTCCCTTGTTCGAGCGGCTCGCCGATATGACGCGCGACTTTGGCGGGCGTCTCTATCCAGCCAAGGATGCCGCGATGACGGCTACTCAATTTCAGACGTTCTATCCTCAGTGGGAGCAGTTTGCCCGCTATCGCGACCCTCTGCTTACCTCCAGCTTCTGGGAGCGCGTCACCGGAGACCGACCCACACTATGAGCACCTTAGCTGCTACCACCTCCGCGGTCCAGACCCGAACCGCAACCGGGCCGATGAAGATACTGACCCTCGGCGCAACTTCCGGGATTGCCGAAGCGACGTGCCGCATCTGGGCAGGGCAGGGCGCGCGCCTGTTTCTTGTCGCTCGCAACGCTGATAAGCTCGGAGCCGTCGCCGCCGATCTGAAGACGCGTGGCGCCAGTTTTGTCGATACAGCCGTCGTCGATCTGGATGACACGGCACAGCATCCGGCCCTGCTGGCGCATGCGATCAATTCGCTTGGCGGGATGGACGTTGCGTACCTGGCGCACGGCGTTCTGGGGGAGCAGCCGAAGGCTGAGCTGGACTTTACCCATGCCGCCCAGATACTGCATACCAACCTGATCGCGCCGGTCTCGCTGCTGACCTGGCTGGCGAACTACTGTGTCCAGCGCCATGCGGGCGTGCTGGCCGTCATCTCTTCGGTTGCCGGGGATCGTGGACGCAAATCGAACTATCTTTATGGGTCTTCGAAGGCTGGGCTCTCGGCGTATCTCGGCGGCCTCCGCAATCGCGTGGACCGCGAAGGCGTGACCGTGTTGACGATCAAGCCTGGCCCGGTAAAGACGGCAATGACTGCGGGTATGAAGGGCTCTGAGAAGTTCGCGGATGTGAATAAGGTGGCGCAGAGCATCGTCGCGGCCGTCGATAAGCGGCGCGACAGCCTGTATGTGCCGTTTCAGTGGCAGCCGATCATGTTTGTGATCCGGAACATTCCGGAGAGCATCTTCAAAAAGCTGAATCTCTGATCTGCAAGAAACCTATTTAAGAACTTGCAAAGGCAGACCTGCCGGACGGGCGCCCTGCGCGCGGCCACCCCACAAACGAAGACCTGTTTGTGGGGACCCCGGTTCACGCGGTCACTTCGTGACGCGTGATGGCTTTGCGTGGTGCTCCCGCTGGTCGCAAGTAATGTTTGTGCCGACCATCGGGCGGTCCCAAGAAGCCCAACCCTGCCACAACCGGTATACGCGTCACGAAGTGACCGCTGCCGCGCAGGGCGTACGTCTAGTCTTTAGACAGGTTCTAAGAGCGGGCTCAGCCTTCCTGTTGCTGTTGGGCCATCTGCTGTTGGAGCCGGGTTGGTGGTGGCGGCTGCTCAGGGAGCTGGGTAGCTTTTTCGACGAGGGTCGACCAGTCTTCGGGAACGGGCAGCTCCTGATCGAGTGACGGCGTTCCTTCGCTGGGCGTGACGCGGACAGCGACCGTCAACTCGCTCTTTGCGCGGCCGCGGAAGATGCCGTGAGTTGGGGGGACGTCGTCATAATCGCGCCCGATCGCGGTGCGGATGTGGCGATCGCCGGCGACCAGTAAATTGGTAGGGTCGAAGCCTACCCATCCAAGCTGGGGAAGGAGCGCCTCGACCCAGGCATGCGTTGCCGAGGCTACCGAACGGTCGTTATTCTGCTCGCCATGGAAGAGATAGCCGCTGACGTAGCGGCAGGGGATTCTCAGCTTTGTCCGCACCAGCGCGATCATGATGTGGGCGAAGTCCTGGCAGACGCCCTTTCGGCTCGCCAGCGCCACATCGATGGGGGAATCCACCTTGGTCGACTTCGGCTTGTAGTCGAAGTAGCCATACATCTTCTGGTTCAGATCCTGGAGCACGGTCAACGGATCATCGCGGCGCCGAACGTTGAACGTCTCTGCAAGCCGCTCGAGTGCTTCGGTCGGCTTGGCAAACTCGCTCGGGAGCAGCATCTCCCAGTAGTCGCCCTTCTCTACCATGGCATCCAACTCGTTCCACGCGTCGGGGGCCAGGAGCGATGGAAGCGGAATCGCTGGCTGCGCGTCGACGAGCGACTCAGCCACGATTACAAGCTGGCCATGCTGCCCGGGAATGTCGAAGTGATGCACATGATTGGCGAGATGATCGCGATAACTGAAGACCCGGCAGCGAGGGCTCACCGAGAGATGAAACGTCAGGCAGCGCTGATTCTGGTCGCTGCGCGGATGCATGCGCGTCTCCATCATGCTTTCACTTACCGGGTTGCTGTAGAGGAACTTCGTCAGATGGCGGATGGAGTAGTACATGCGCGTCCCTCACTGTCTGGTCATTTGCGGTTAGTCTATAGCGTTTCAGCGGGCTGGCCAGTGAAACAGCCAGCCGATGCGCCAGCGCTCCTGCTGGTTCCAGATGACGACCGGGATAAGTATGGCGAAGAGAGTGGGCAGGAGCAGTTGTGGCCAGAGCCCCTGTATGTGGCCAAGCCGAGCGAGGAGTTCGCGAACGCCGCCCTGGACAAACGGGCTGAGCAGAAAGACGCCCAGCGATGCGCGTCCCACCCACGCCCATGCGTCTCCGATGCGGGTGTGGTCGAGCAACCTGGCCAGCATCACCAGGCCGGCTGTCCCGGTAAACCCGAGGATCACGGCCAGCCACTGATGCGGAGAACCGAACTGGGCGTTCTCGCCATCGCGGAGGATCACTGCTGCCTGGAGGGCAAAGAGTGCCACCGCTGCCAGCCCGGAGATCCATGCCGGCATACGTTCAAGGGCGAAGATGCCGCTCCCCACGAGCATGCCTGCCGCGAGAAAACAGAACTCCTGCGCAGGCCGATGAATGAGAGCGGGACCGTACGATGTGACGATCATCGCGACGAGAACGGAAACACCCAATCGCAGCCATGCCGGAACCTTCCAGGTGCCCAGGGCAAGGATCTGGCAGGCGAAGAGCGTTGGAAGAAACCAGCTGGCCTCGCCATCGACGACGCCAAGCAGAAAGCGTCCCCAATCGAAGGGCTGATGAGATACCTTGAAACGGCCAATGGCCGGCTCGATCAGAGCGCTGAGAACGAGCCACAGGATATATGGATAAAGAATTGTCTTTAACTTATCCAGGGTGAACAGCCTTGAGCCGCGGCGCTCGAGACTGCCGACCAGAAAAAGCCCTGCGACAAAGAAAAAGGCGGGCATATGGAAGCTGTACACAAAGCTGTCTGAGAAGACAGCGGACGGCCCGTCCCACCAACCACGATGGACCATGCCCTGCGCTGTATGCCCGTAGACAACCAGGGCGATGGCAATTCCCTTCACGATGTCCACAATGGTAGAGCGGGTTCTGCCAGTGATGGGCTCAGGTGGCGCGGCAACGATCGCTTGAGTCATTAGCCCGCCAGTGCCGCTTGGATGGAATAGTCCACATAGAGTTGGAAGATCATCTCGTGGATGTCGCGGCATTGTGCCTGGATCGACCGGAGATACGCCACCACATCCTGGTTCAGGATCTCATCGACGCTGCTATAGCTCAACGAGGATTGCAGCCGGCCGGCCAGCCGGCGCAGCGGTTCCGCGCGGCTTCGGCCGGCGTCGCCATGGATTGCTTCAAGCGCGTGCTGGAGGCTGTCGATCGAGAAGCGCAGCGAGTGCGGAAACTCCGGATCGAGCAACAGAAACTCGAGAATCTGGTCCGGTGTGAGATCGGCGGTGTACACCTTGCAGTATGCCTCGAATGCAGTCGCTGAACGCAGCAGGCCCATCCAGCTGAGGTATTCGTTCGCTTCGGGGATCCTGTCCGGCTGGCTCCAGAGGTCTTCATGGTAGGCCTCGAGCAGCAGCGCCGTCGCCGAGGCACGCTCGATATAGCGGCCTACCTGGATGAACTGCCATCCTTCCCCATGGCTCATGGTGGAGTCGGTGACTCCCTGGAACTGGTGGACCGCCTCCATGACCTGCTGCAGGAACTCTGTCGGCAGATCATTGCCGTTAGTCGGCGATTCGGGATCGAAACCGGTCTGCAACTCGGGCCGCGTCACCTGCAGGTAGAGGCGATTCAGGCGGGACCACTGCTCGGTTGAGATCTGCTCGCGCACATGGCGTGAGTTTTCCCGCGCCGAGATGATGCACGCGAGGATGGAGCCTTTATGCTCGGTGGCAAAGGTCAGCGCACGGACGAGGGTGTACGGATCGCCCTCCCAGGCAACTCCCTTTGGCTTGCCGAGTGCGAACAGTACTCGCTGCCAGCGGCGTTCTGCATTGGCGGCGCTCTCATCGAGCATCAGATTGAGGTTGACCTCGAGCAGGCGCGTTGCGTGCTCGGCGCGCTCGAGATAGCGGCTCATCCAGTACAGAGAATCGGCTACACGGCTCAGCATGGATGTCTCCTGAGGGCAATCCGCTCACGCACTCTTCGCGACGATAGGCAAGTGCGCTCACGAAAATAGGATGTCATCTTCGGCAGTTCCGTCATTGACTCAGTACCCAGGTGTCTTTGCTGCCGCCGCCCTGGGACGAGTTGACGACGAGGGAGCCGCGCTGGAGCGCGACGCGGGTAAGGCCACCGGGCACGATCGTGACCTTGTCGCCGTAGAGTACGTAGGGGCGCAGGTCGACGTGACGAGGTGCGAACTCGTCGCCGACCAAACAGGGAGCGCGGGAGAAGGAGATGGTCGGCTGGGCAATGTAGTTGCGAGGGTCCGCCTCGATCTTGCGGGCAAACTCGTCACGTTCGGCTGCGGAAGATTGCGGTCCGATCAACATGCCGTATCCGCCACTCTCGCCTACAGCCTTGACGACCAGCTTTTCGAGGTTCGCCAGGATGTGCTGCTTCTCCTTAGGGCGGGTTGGCAGGAATGTTTCTACATTCTGGAGGACCGGTTCTTCGGTAAGGTAGTAGCGAATAATGTCGGGCACGTAGGCGTAGAGCGCCTTATCATCGGCAACGCCGGTCCCGAAGGCGTTTGCCAGCGTCACATTGCCGGCGCGGTAGGCGTTGAAGAGGCCGGCGACGCCGAGGATGGAGTCGCCGCGAAAGGCGAGCGGATCGATAAAGTCGTCGTCCACCCGCCGGTAGATGACGTCCACGCGCCGCAGGCCACCGGTGGTGCGCATGTAAACGATATTGTCGTGCGTGACCAGATCGCGTCCTTCGACCAGTTCGATGCCCATCTGGCGGGCTAGATAGGCGTGCTCGAAATAGGCGGAGTTGAAGACGCCGGGCGAGAGCAGAACGAGATTCGGTTCGGGCCGGCCCTCGGGAGCGAGCGAGCGCAGCGTGCCCAGGAGAAGCTGCGTGTACTGCTCGATCGGGCGGACGTTGTAGCTGCGGAAGAGCTGCGGGAAGATCCGCTTCATCACGCGCCGGTTCGTCAACATATAGCTCACGCCACTAGGGACGCGAAGATTGTCTTCGAGGACAACGAACTCGCCGTTTTCAAGCCGGATCAGGTCGGTGCCGCAGACGGCGATGTAGACGTTCCGCGGGACCTGCAGACCGACCATCTGTCGCCGGAACTGTTTGCAGCTATACACAAGCTCGCGCGGCACGATGCCGTCGGCGAGGATGCGGCCTTCGGTGTAGATGTCTTTGAGGAAGAGGTTCAGCGCGGTGATCCGCTGGGTCAGACCGCGTTCGACCTTCTCCCACTCGACGGCGGTGATGATGCGCGGCAGCAGGTCATAGGGAAAGATGCGTTCCGTCCCTTCGTTCCGCGCCTCGATACTTTCATTCTTGCCATAGACCGTAAAGGTGATGCCTTGATTCAGGAAGCTCAGATCGGCGGCCTGCTTGCGCCGTTGCAGCTCTTCGCCCGGAAGTGACGTGAAGTGATCGAGCAGCGGACCGTAGTGGTCGTGAAGCTGCTCCGGCCCGGAGAACATCTCGTCGTAGGCATGGTCCAGCAGATAGTTCTTCAGAGCAGCGTAGTCGAGCTGGTTCGCCTGAGCTGGTTGCATGGGAAGTTCGAGTATAACGGGGTGCCTGGAACGGGCCAACGTAAATCGCAGTGCAACCCGAAAGATCAAGCCCGATCAGGCTTGAGTCTGCTCGCCATCCTTGCTGAAGTAGCTCAACTGGCGACGGTAACAGCGCTGCTGGTCGAGATCGAAGGCGATGCATGAATCGAACGGCTTCGAGTAGACGTGCAGGCTCACGCACCCGGTCCGGCCCGCATTTTCAATCTGGTGTATAGTCTGCAGCTTGTCTACCGTGACCATACCCGTACCCTCGGCGCAGACGAGGGACCCGACCTTATCGATCTGCAGCTCCGTTGCGCCGCCCAGGCAGTCGATATTGACGACGTTCTGGTTTTCCGGCGCGTTGCAGCTGGTGTGATGAAACTGGTGCGTTGTGACCTCGCCCTGCGCGACCGTCATCCAGCCAAGCTGGCCGTTGTGCGTATGGATCGCCGTTTTCTGGCCGGGCGACCAGCAGATGGTCATCACCTCGAAGAGATCGTCGCGATAGATCAGGTTGCGGGTGTAGAAGCTGTCGCGCCACCAGACGTACCTTTTGAGCGATTCCGCGCGCAGCGGAGTCGCGGCCATGTAGGCCGCGATTTTATCCTTGGTGATCAAATCACGCTCGAGCTCTTTCAGGCCCGCAACGAAATCCCCGACGCTTGTGTGCAAAGGATGCGTATCGGCAATCTGTTTCATGTTCGATGTCTCCCGGGCCGCGGACCAGCAGAATGAATTATTTCATGAGGACAGGCCATGATCCGGCTTTATGACCCGCGTATCCTGGCTGAAGGGCCGTCGGGGAGCAATTTTGCGCCATCTGAGCTAAGCGTGGAGTCAGTTTAGCGCCACCTGCGCTAAGCGTGGGAGTCAGTTTAGCGCCACCTGCGCTAAGCCGTGGAGTCAGTTTAGCGCCATCTGCGCTAAACTAGGCAAGACGCGCGTTTTTCCTCAGCATCATCCTTCAAGCGCCCAGACCTATCTCCACCAGACCTTATCTACAGAACAGGACGTACACCCGAAGTGAGTCATCCGACGACCGCCCAAGCTATCCGCAACATCGCCATTATCGCGCACGTCGACCACGGCAAGACCACACTGGTCGACGCCATGCTGCGCCAGTCCGGAACCTTCCGCTCGAATGAAGCGGTGACCGAGCGGGTGATGGACTCGAACGATCTAGAACGCGAGCGGGGCATTACCATTCTCGCGAAGAACACGGCGATCCAGTACCACGACTCGAAGATCAATATCGTCGATACCCCGGGCCATGCGGACTTCGGCGGCGAGGTGGAGCGTGCGCTCAAGATGGTTGACGGTGTTGTCCTGCTGGTGGACGCCTCGGAAGGCCCGCTTCCACAGACGCGATATGTGCTGTCGAAGGCGCTTGAAGCCAAGCTCACCCCCATCCTTGTAATCAACAAGATCGATCGGCCGGATGCTCGTCCTCAGGAGGTTCTGAACGAGGTCTATGACCTGTTCATCGATCTTGACGCGGACGAATCTATTTTGGAATTCCCGGTCATCTATACCAACGGAAAAGCCGGCACGGCGACGATGGATCTCGCCGTTCCGGGCACTGATCTGCAGCCTCTTTTCGAGCTCATCTTTAAGACCATACCGGCAGCGCCGGGCACGGCGGACGGCGAACTCCAGGTCCTCGTGACAAATCTCGACTACTCCGATTATCTTGGCCGCCTCGCTATTGCGCGTGTCTTCAACGGCACGCTTAAGATCGGCCAGGAGGTCAACCTTGCAAAGCTCGACGGCACACTCCAACCAGTCAAGGTCACGAAGCTCTTCACCTTCCATGGTCTCAAGCGCGAGGACACGGTCGAGACTGAGGTCGGCGACATTGTTGCCATCGCCGGCATTCCGGGGATCACCATCGGCGAGAGCTTCTGCGATCTGATCAACCCGAAGCCGCTGCCGCCAATCAAGATTGACGAGCCCACAATCGCCATCGTCTTCTCGGTCAACAATGGACCCTTTGCCGGCCGTGAGGGCAAGCTTGTCACCTCTCGCAACATCAAGGAGCGCCTCGAAAAGGAGCTCCTCACCAATGTCTCCATCCGGGTTGAAGACACGGGTACACCTGACAACTTCAAGGTCCTCGGGCGCGGCGAACTCCAGCTTTCCGTACTGATCGAGATGATGCGCCGCGAAGGCTTCGAGCTGATGGTCTCCCGTCCGACCATCGTGACCAAGCGCGTTAACGGTGCGCTGATGGAACCCTCCGAGATCCTTACGATCGATATTCCAGACAACTTTGTCGGCACAGTCATCGAGCGTCTCGGGCCAAGAAAGGGCGAGATGGTCAAGATGGCCAATCACGGCTCTGGTCGCGTAAGGATGGAGTTTAAAGTCCCCTCGCGGGGTCTTATCGGTCTCCGCAACGAGATGCTCACCGAGACCCGCGGCACGATCGTCATGAACTCTATCGCCGGTGAGTACATTCCGTACCAGGGCGAGATCCCACAGCGTCCCTCGGGCGCCCTGATCTCCGACCGGACGGGCGTGACCACAACGTATGCGCTGGACGGCGTCCAAGAACGCGGCATCCTCTTTATCGGCGACGGTGTCGAGGTCTACGAAGGCATGCTGGTCGGCGAGCACTCCCGCGATAACGACCTTGACGTCAACGCCGTCCGCGAGAAGAAGCTTACGAACATGCGCGCCTCCGGCTCGGACGACGCGCTGCGCCTGGTCCCTTTCAAGGTTCTCACCTTGGAGCAATCGATCGAGTTTATCGCCGATGATGAACTTGTGGAGGTGACGCCGAAGTCGCTGCGCATGCGGAAGAAGATCCTGCAGGCCAACCGGCGTCCAAAGGGAACGCGTGGGGGATCGACGCTCGAGTAGGTCCGCCGAAAGAGTAGATAAAGTACGGCTGGGCGATCGCACATCGTCCAGCCGTTTCTACGTTTCTGAAGGAACAGAGATGAAACGCAGGTTCTTCGATTCCGCAGATCACGATGGGGCTGTGATCCACTCCGCTCGGGATGACAGCGTTGTAGAAGACCCTCAAACCTGAGTTTGTGCTACGGCAGGTCACCTTCCGGGCTGTACGTAGGGTGCCTGCGCGATCAGCCGCCGCTCGTCTGCCCGGGGATCGTTTTTCACTCGCGAGACTGCATCCCAGCACATCGTCGACCGCGTGTTGAGATTGAACCGGGGCCACTTCGGAATGGCGGCGTTGTTCGGATCGCCTGTCCGGGCGAAGGTGATGAAGGTATCGCTGATTTGCCCGGCCAACTGTTGCGCCTCGATTCCGCCACCGGTCATCGTTGCGGCTATCTGGGTCGTATCGAACGCGAAGGGAATGTCGATGGTGCTGGAAGCTCCCCACTTGCCGCGATCGATGGGGCTCTTCCAATCGAACTCGTAGACCCAGGTTGGTCCGTTCTGGGCGGCGCGGCGTTCACTTTCGATGACACATCCATGCCAGCTGCGGAAGGCGGTCGTTGCGGCGAAGAAGACGTCGGTCGCCGAATATGAGGGATACCACTGTCGATAGAGGGCGACGATGGTCTCGGTCTGGAGGTCACCAAGGGACTGACGGTATCGTTCGAGCCGCGTGGGCAGCACGTCCCAGTTCAGTGAAAACAGGGAGGCATCGTTCGACCCAATCACGGAGCGGGTCTCATCGTGCGTGCTTCCCATCATCATCGGGATATTCGCCGAGAGGGAGGGTGCCTTGGGAGAGAATGGATCGCGTGGCAGCGTTCGTCCATCGCGCACTGGGCCGAAGTACGCGCCAGCCGCGATGGCGGCGACTAATCGCTCCATGGGAATCTTTGCCGGATCCTGGATATTCTTCAGCGTCGCGCGGGTCAGGCCCAGGGCTCCGAGCACAGCGCGAGCCACGATCGTAGCGTGATCCGGAGCGACGGCCGTGATCTGCTGGCCGCTCATGGTTGCCACGCGATGAAAAAGATCTTTGGCTCGAGGCATTGCCATCAGCGTTGCGCATTTGGCACCACCACCGCCCTGCCCGAAGATCATGACCTGCTTCGGGTCGCCGCCGAACTCGGCGATATTGTCGCGGATCCATTGCAGGGCGAGCAGGAGATCAAGCTGACCGGCATTGCCGCTGTCGACGAACTCAGGACCGCCTAGCTGGGCGAGGTACAGATATCCAAACAGATTCAGGCGATGGTTCAGGGTCACCACGACGACATCGCCTCGCTTGACCAGCGACACACCGTTGTAGACCGGGCCATTACTGCTGCCGCCCACATATCCTCCGCCGTGCATATAGACCATTACCGGACGCTTTTTATTGTCGCGGAGCCCAGCTGTCCAGACGTTCAGGTGGAGGCAGTCCTCGCTATTGACGGGGCTGATCTCATCGAGTGGCGAAAAAGCGTTTGGTTCCTTACGCACATGGATCGGCTGGGGTGCCTGCGGTCCGAAGGCAACTGCGTCCCGGATCCCAACCCACGGGGTGGGTCGCGTAGGAGGCTGGAAACGATGCCTGGCGGTGTCGTCGCCGTACGGGATCCCTTTGAAGACGATGACGTCTTCATCTACGAAGCCGCGCACGCTGCCGGAGTTGGTAGCGGCTAGGGGAGCGGAAACCTCCTGAGGCCACACGAGCCGAGGTCGCATCGCAGTGCCTGCCGCCAGCAGTATTGTTCCCTTTACTACGCCGCGTCTGGAGAGCATGGAGGCCTCGTCTTTTCTCTACACGTAAACCTTAGACGGAAGACCAGCGAGTACGCAAAGCAGAGTGACACGTGAAAGGGCTGCCCGCAGGCAGCCCGTCCAGCCGAACAAGAAACCACTTCCGTAAGGAACTATTTCTTCTGTGCCGTTTCAAAGCGCTTGTTGATCTCGTCCCAGTTCACTGTGTTCCACCAGGCGGCGAGGTAGTCGGGGCGCTTGTTCTGATATTTGAGATAGTACGCATGCTCCCAGACATCGTTGCCCAGAATGGGGTAGTGACCCTGCGAGAGGGGGTTGTCCTGGTTTGCCGTGGTGACGATCTTCAACTTGCCACCATCGAAGACCAGCCATCCCCAGCCGGAGCCGAACTGTTTGGCCGTGGTTTCGTTGAAGAGCTTCTTGAAATCTTCAAAGGAGCCGAAGTCCGTACTGATCTGGTCGGCGATATTACCGGACGGTACGCCTCCGCCTTGGGGCTTCATGATCTGCCAGAACATGGTGTGGTTGACGTGGCCGCCGCCGTTATTCTGGACAACCTTCCGGACGTCCTCGGGGATGCTGGCGAGGTCTTTCAGCAGATCCTCGGGTGACTTTGTACCGAGTTCCGGATGCTTCTCGACTGCGCCATTCAGATTGGTTACATAGGTCTGGTGATGCTTGTCGTGATGGAGCTTCATCGTCGCTTCATCAATGTAGGGTTCAAGCGCTGCGTACTCATAGGGAAGAGGAGGAAGTTCAAAAGCCACGTTAGTTCTCCTGTACTGCGGGAATCGTGTTTGCCGGGGCGGGATGCCCCGATGCGCGTTCTTGTGGTTCGATGCCGACGCCGTGGAAAGCGATGCGCTTCCTCTGACCCGCGGCCGACAGAAGATTTTAGCGCGCCGAGGTAAAGCGCACTTCCTCTCTCGCCTTGTTCCCTTCGGACCTGTCTAAGACCAGGCGGGCGTCCTGCGCGGGCAGCGGTCACTTCGTGACGTGTATACCGGTCGTAGCAGGGATGATCCCCCTGGGCCCTCCCGCTGGTCGGCACAAACGATTGCTAGCGAACCGCGGGAGCACCACGCCACGCGATCACCCGTCACGAAGTGACCGCGCCACGCGAAGTGGGCTCGTCCGGCAGGACTGCCTTGCGAGTTTTTAGACATTCACTCAGATTTCTTTCTCAGCGACCGCTTTTGATTTCTAATACGCCCATGAGTGATCTCGCCGCCTCGTACCGATGGCTTGAGGATGACGGGCCGGCCTTTGGCGCTCCAGGCCTGGAGCCCCGCTGGATGTCGAGCCGAAAAGATGCCGTTTCGACCGCCTACGCCGCGTCCAGTCGGGTGTGGTTCACGCTCTCCCATGGAACGCTGAACGAGATCTACTATCCCACCATCGATCGCCCGCAGACCCGCGACATGGAACTGCTGTTTTCAGATGGCGAGACCTTCTTCCATGAGGAAAAGCGCAATTTCGACTACGACTTCCACTACATCGACCCGCATGCGCCCTGTGTTCGCGTGGTGGCTATGGATCCTGACAAACGGTATACGGTGACGAAGGAGTTCATCAGCGATCCACACCATCCCGTGGTTCTGATGAATGTCAAGATCACCGGCGACGAGGCCGTGCTCTCGCGCCTCAAGTGCTACGCGCTGCTTGCGCCTCATCTGGACGGGGGCGGCGCAGGGAACTCGGCGCGTTCGATCGAGGTTGCCGGCCAGCGCGCGATCGTTGCCTGGAAGGGGAACACCTCGCTTGCCCTGGGCGCGGACTGCGGCTTCTCCCGCTCCTCATGCGGCTATGTGGGCAAGAGCGATGGCTTTCAGGACCTATCCAGCGACATGAAGATGGACTGGCAGTTCGGTCAGGCACTCGATGGCAATATCGCCGTCATGGGCGAGATTGATGTCAACCTCAATCGCGAATTCACCATTGCGATTGCATTTGGGGATGGTCATCATGCAGCGCTTGCCGGGATGATGCAGACCCTTTCCACGCCCTATGACGAGCATCTTGAGCGCTGCATTACGCAATGGCACCGCGCCTGTGCTCCGGACGAACTCGCCGCCGTCTCGACCGATGAGGGCCGGGTGATGCGCATCAGCCATCGCATCGTTCTCACCCATGAGGACAAGAGCTTCTCGGGCGCCTTCATCGCCTCGGCATCGATTCCATGGGGGGCCTCGAAGGGGGATGCGGACCTTGGCGGCTACCACTTGGTGTGGACCCGTGATATGGTCCAGTCCGCGACAGCGCTGCTGGCTTGTGGACGGATCGAGACTGCCAGGCGCGCGCTCGTGTACCTGGCCTGCACCCAGCGGCCAGACGGAAGCTTCGCTCAGAACTTCTGGGTCGACGGCACACCGTACTGGACTGGCATTCAGCTCGATGAGGTGGCGTTTCCGATCATCCTCGCGTGGCGGCTCTGGAAGATGAACGGCCTGGGGAAGTTCGAGGTTTTTTCCTTTGTCGAGGCCGCCGCCGCCTTCCTCGTTCGCTACGCTCCGGTGACGCAGCAGGAGCGCTGGGAGGAGAACGCGGGCTACTCCCCCTCGACACTCGCCGCGGTGATCTCGGGCCTGATCTGCGCTGCCGACATCGCGCGCGCTTATCAGGCAATCGAGCTCGCCGCTTTTCTTGAGACTTATGCGGACTGGATCGAAGCCAATCTCGATGCCTGGACGACCACCAATGATGGTGTGCTGCTGCCCGAAATCAAGCGGCATTACATGCGTATTCGTCCTCCAGCCGCCGGGGAGCCGTTTCACAACCCGCAGATTGCGCCGGGTTCGATTCATCTCGCTAACCGCGAACCGGGCGAGCGATCTGACTTTGAGGCGCGCGAGGTGATCGATGCTGGATTCCTGGAACTGGTCCGCTACGGGATCCGCCGTGTCGACGACCCGCTGATTGTGGCTTCGCTGAAGGTTGTCGACCACTGCCTGAAGATCGAAACCCCCTTTGGTCCGTGCTGGCGCCGTTACAACCATGATGGGTATGGGCAGCGGAAGGATGGCGGACCGTATGAGGGCTGGGGCCAGGGACGCGCCTGGCCGCTGCTCGGCGGAGAGCGTGCGCACTACGAACTTGCCGCTGGACGAGACATCAAGCCGCTGATCTCGGCGTTCGAAAAGTTCAGCTCGATTGGAGGAATGCTTCCTGAACAGGTCTGGGACCAGGAGGATCTGCCGTCCGAGGGGATGTACTTCGGCAAATCCGCGGGGTCCGCTCAACCGCTGGTCTGGGCTCATTCGGAGTATCTGAAGCTGCTTCGATCGAGCGTCGACGGTCGCGTCTTCGATCGGATCTCCGTCGTCGAAGAGCGCTATCTGAAGTCTGCCAAGGAGCGGAGTTTTCACAGCCTGATCGAGGTGTATCAGACCTCGCGTCCAATTTCGACGATCGCTGCGGGACTGATGCTCCGGATTGTGGATTCGCAGTCCTTCCGGGTCATCTATACGATGGACAACTGGGCTACCACGCTTCATGCCGAGTCCCGCGCCGTCGGCTATCCCGGATCCTACGCAGATATCTTCACCACGCCCGACCAGACCGGCACTCTTATCTTCACGCTGTACTGGCCTGGCGGAACTCGCTGGCTTGGTCACAACGTTACTGTCATGCTCGCGGTGCCTGAGGTATAGCCCGCCAGTTGAGAGAGTACAACCAAATCAACCGGGCTTGTACACTGTCTCAATGGCTGTCACGCGCATTTTGGACGTCTTAGTGATAGGCACCATTTCGAATCAGCCGCCGCCCTCCCGCCGCGGCTTCAAAGGAAACGTATGAGCGATCAGCAACAGCAGGAACTTGACCAGCTTTCTATCAACACCCTCCGCTTTCTCGCTGTCGACCAGGTGGAAAAGGCGAAGAACGGCCATCCCGGCGCCCCGCTCGGTTGCGCGCCCATTGCCTATCTCCTCTTCCACAAACACATGAAGCTTGATCCGTCCGACCCTAAATGGTCCGACCGCGACCGCTTCGTCCTGTCTAACGGCCATGCATCGGCGCTGCTCTATGGCGTGCTGCACCTCTCCGGGTACGACCTGCCGATGTCGCAGCTGGAGCAGTTCCGCGAGTATGGCTCGCATACGCCGGGCCATCCGGAGTATGGCGAGACGCCCGGCGTTGAGGTCACCACCGGTCCGCTGGGCCAGGGCTTCGCCGAGGCGGTCGGCCTCGCCATCGCGGAGAGGCATCTCGCCGCCGTCTTCAATCACGAGAACCATACGCCGGTCGATCACCACACGTACGTTCTCTGCGGCGACGGCGATCTGATGGAGGGAATCTCGCACGAGGCATCCTCCCTTGCCGGAACGCTCAAGCTCGGCAAGTTGATTGTTTTTTATGACGACAACCTGATCTCGCTTGACGGTCCAACGGACCTGTCCTTCACTGAAGATGTGACGATGCGCTTCGAGGCGTACCACTGGCACGTCCAGCACGTGGCTGACGGCAACGATCTCGCGGCGCTTGAGACGGCCCTCCAGAACGCCAAAGCAGAGACGACGCGGCCCTCGCTGATCAAGGTCCGTACCGTCATTGGTTATGGTAGCCCGAAGGCTGGCACCAGCAAGGTTCATGGTGAAGCGCTTGGGCCGGAGGCAACCAAAGCCACCAAACGCAACCTGAACTGGCCCGAGGACAAGAGTTTTTATGTGCCCGAGGAAGCGGCCAAAAACTGGGCGACTGTCACCGAACGAGGCAAAAAAGAACACGCGGCGTGGCAGAAGAAATATGAGGAGTACAGCAAAGCATATCCCGAGCAGGCAGCCGAGTACGACCGCACCACGTCGATGCAGTTGGCCGAAAACTGGGCCTCGAAGCTGCCAGTTTTCCCATCCGGTCCGGACGCCAAGCCTATCGCGACGCGCAACGCAGGCCAAACGGTGATGAATGCCATTGCTGGCGTTGTTCCGGAGTTGTTTGGCGGCGCAGCCGACCTGACCAGCTCGACTAAAACGATCTTCAAGGATTCGGAGAACTTCCACCTCGATCCGAAGGGGCGCAACGTGTTCTTCGGCGTCCGCGAGTTCGCGATGATGGCGGCGGTGAACGGGATTGCGGCGCATGGCGGCCTCATCCCTTTTGGGTCCACCTTCTTTACCTTCTCGGATTACTGCCGGTCGGCGATTCGCATGGGAGCGCTGCAGTCTTCCCATTCGCTCTACATCTTCACGCATGATTCCATTGCGTTAGGCGCGGATGGCCCGACTCACCAGCCGGTAGAGCACTTGATGGCACTGCGAGCGATTCCGCAGCTTACAGATTTCCGTCCGGCGGACGCGAACGAGACGGCCGCATGCTGGCGGCTTGCGCTTGAGCGGCATAGCGCCTGCTTTATCGCACTCTCGCGGCAGGATCTGCCTGTCCTCGACGCCGCGAAGTACAAGATCGCCGACAATGTGAAATTCGGCGCGTACGCGCTCGATGACTCCGGCAAAGACATCATCCTGATTGCGACTGGATCTGAGGTCTCGCTGATTCTGGAAGCGGCGGAGAAATTGAAGGCGGAGGGAATTCATGCATCGGTCGTCTCGATGCCCAGCTTCAAGATCTTCGACGAGCAGGATGAGGCGTATAGAGCAAAGCTGCTGCCCGAGACCACCCCCAAGCTGGCTGTCGAAGCCGGCGCCACAATGGGCTGGTGGAAATATGTTGGCCACAACGGCGGCATCATTGGCGTGGATCGCTTCGGCGCGTCGGCTCCCGGGCCGATCGTAATGGAGAAGCTCGGCGTGAGCGTACCGCACATCGTGAAACTGGCCAAGAAGCTGGTCACAAAACAGTAGGTGAAGGAGCGGTGAGGCAGCCAACCAGCCCCGCCGCGTCTTTGCATCCAACGCAGGAGAATGAAATGGTCGCCAGTGAACGCGAGATGGTGAAGAAATATGCTGACCCGGCTGCCCAGCAGCCAGAGCGGTTTACCTCCCTCCAGCCTACCTACGAAGACAGCGTTCCGGACGATGAACAGATTGAATGTAATGACGATAGCATCAGCGAATCAACGAGGACTTGAACGCCATGAAGATTGCCATTGCAGCCGACCATGCCGGCTTTCCGTTGAAGGAAGAAGTTCGCGACTATGTCCGCAGGCTTGGCCACGAGGTTCACGACCTGGGAGCTTTCAATACCGAGGCGTCCGACTATCCTGACTTCGCTGTCCTCGTCGGTAAGGAGTTGATGGCCGGTACCGCCGAGCGGGGCATCCTGATCTGCGGCTCCGGGGTGGGCGTCTGCATTGCCGCTAACAAGATGCCGGGCGTTCGCGCGGGGATGTGCCACGACACCTACTCGGCGCATCAAGGGGTCGAGCATGACCAGATGAACGTTCTTGTGCTTGGCGCCCGTATTATCGGACCGGCGCTCGCGTTCGAGTGTGTCGAATCGTATCTCAAGGCCAACTTCATCGCCCAGGAAGAGCGTTTTGTCCGCCGACTCAACAAGGTGAAGGCTATAGAAAAACAATACATGCCAGCGGCGGCTGCGACCACTTTCGGCTCCTGAGTTCTCCTCGACCCGCATCCCTCCGCCGGTATGAAGCATCTGGTGAAGATGACTCAAAGCACACAACCGCGCACCTGGTTCATTCCATGCGCCAACGTCGGAGAACAATACCTATCCGGAGGTGAAGTACATTGGGCGAGATAAAGGTCATCTTCTGGGACATCGGGGGAGTTCTCCTGACCAACGGATGGGACGAGAATCAGCGCGCGCGGGTCCTTACATCGCTCGATGTTGACTTGGCAGACTATGAACCCCGTCACGAAGCGGCCAACTTCTTCTGGGAGCGAGGGTTGTCTACTGCGCAGGAGTTCTTCCGCAAGACTGTCTTCAATCCAGACCAGCCGTCGCGCAGTTTTTCGTACGATGACCTGTGGTCGCAGGTTTGCGCGGAGAGCAAGATTCTTCATCCGGGCTGCTTCGACATTCTCGCCGCGCTCTACGATACAAAACAGTACATTGTCGCTACTCTCAACAACGAGTCCCGCGAACTGAATGAGTATCGGCTTGATGCCTTCCGGCTTCGAGCGTACTTCGATTTTTTCATCTGCTCCGGCTACGTTCACGAAATGAAGCCCCATCCGGACATCTACCGCGCGGCCATCGAAATCTCTGGTTTCCAACCCAATCAGACCCTCTTCATCGATGATAAGCAGGAGAATTGCGATGCGGCCACCTCGTTCGGCATGAATGCAATTCGCTTCGAATCGCCCGCGCAACTCACTCACGACCTCGCTCAACTCGGCATACGAACCGCATAAGGAAGGAATTCATGGAACTCGGAATCATTGGACTCGGCAAGATGGGCTTCAACATGGCGGAACGCCTTCGCCTCGCCGGCCACAAGGTTGTCGGCTTTGATTTCAACAAAGATGCAGTCAACAAACTGACCGCAGCTGGTTCGGTCGGGGTTACCTCGCTTGAGGACCTCGTCAAGAATCTTTCGGCTCCCCGTGCGATCTGGATCATGGTTCCCTCCGGCGACCCAGTCGATCAGACGATCGCCAAGCTTGAGCCGCTGATGCAGAAGGGCGACACTTTTATCGATGGCGGCAACTCCAACTACAAGGACTCCCAACGCCGCCATGCGGAGGCGGTTGCAAAGGGCTTTGAATTCGTGGACTGCGGGACATCGGGTGGAATCTGGGGACTGCGCGAGGGATATAGCATGATGATCGGCGGTGATAAGGCTCCGGTCGACCGCCTAACGCCGATCTTCGAGACGCTCGCGCCTGCCAAGGATGAAGGTTGGGGACACGTTGGGCCGTCCGGCGCAGGCCATTTCGTCAAGATGGTTCACAACGGCATCGAGTACGGCCTGATGGAGGCGTATGCCGAGGGCTTTTCCATTATGAAGGCCAAGACGCAACTGAACCTGGATCTTGAACAGGTCTCGCAGATCTGGCAGAAGGGTTCGGTCGTGCGTTCATGGCTGCTCGACCTGACCGCCGATGCGCTCAAGAAGAATCCAAACCTTGATGGTATGGAAGCCTTTGTTCCGGACTCCGGCGAAGGCCGCTGGACGGTCTTTGAGGCGATCGATCTCGATGTATCCGCGCCGGTCATCACCGAGTCGCTCATACGCCGCCTGCGTTCGCGCGAGGCGAACAACTTTACGGATCGCATGATCTCGATTATGCGGAATGAGTTCGGCGGCCACGATATCAAGAAGTCTTGATCGACAGGACGCGTGATCGACAGGACGCGTGATCGACAGGAGCGTGATTGCAGGACGCGTGCGAAACCGGCCGTGTACGCACGTATCTTCCGAGCGTACAGATACGTCTACTTTTCTGATGAATAAGGAGTGAACGATGTCCATAACACCAGGCGGCGCGGTGGCAGAGGTGGATGTAACCAAGAAGGGCGAACGGATTCCCGAGCCCTGCATCGTGGTGATCTTCGGGGCCTCTGGCGATCTTACCAAGCGCAAGCTACTCCCGGCGCTCTACCATCTCGACCAGTCCGGTCTTCTACCGAAAGATTTCGCGGTCGTTGGCGTTGCACGGCGGGACCTCAGCGCCACCTTCACGCCGAATATGCAGGATGGCATCCTGAAGGGCGGCGGCGTCGACGAAAATGATCCCAAACTCAAGCCATTCATGGAGCGCGTGCAATACTTCGCGACCGAGTTCGACAATGATGAGGGATACGAGAAGCTGAAGGCGCATTTGGCGGAACTCGATGCCCGGTTCAACACGAAAGGCAATCGCCTCTTTTATCTGGCTGTCGCGCCGGAATTCTTTGCCGACATCACGCATCGTCTCGGCGCGCATGGCATGGCAAAGCCCGCGGAGGATGAGCATCATTGGGTGCGCGTCATCATCGAGAAGCCGTTCGGACATGATCTCACGTCGGCACGCGAGTTGAACGACGCGGTGAACGCCGTGCTCTCCGAACACCAGATCTTCCGCATCGATCATTATCTCGGCAAGGAGACGGTGCAGAACATCCTCGTCTTTCGGTTTGGAAACGGGATCTTCGAGCCGGTCTGGAATCGCAACTATATCGACCATGTCGAGATCACGGCCGCTGAATCTATCGGGATTGAAGGCCGCGGCCCGTTCTACGAGAAAGCCGGCGCCGCTCGTGATGTTCTCCAAAATCACGTGATGGAGGTCCTCTCGTTTGTGGCGATGGAACCGCCGGATTCTTTTCAAGCAGATGCCGTCCGAACTGAAAAACTGAAGGTCTGGCGGGCTATTGAAGGCATTCCAGTCGAGTCCACGGTGCGCGGCCAGTATGGTCCGGGTAAGGTCGACGGAAAGGAGGTCGTCGGCTATCGGCAGGAAGACCGCGTCAATCCCGAGTCGCAGACGGAGACTTTTGCCGCGGTTCGGCTCGAGATTGAAAACTGGCGGTGGGCGGGTGTTCCGTTCTATCTGCGAGCGGGCAAGCGTCTCGCTAAACGCGTGACGGAGGTGACGGTGGTTTTCAAACAGCCCCCAATGCACCTCTTCAAGAGTAACAACAGCGACGATCAGATCGAGCCGAACGTGCTGACGATGCGCATCCAGCCGGATGAGGGAATCAGTCTCTGCTTCGGCGCAAAGATTCCGGGTCCCACAACCAATGTTCGTCCAGTGACCATGCACTTCAGCTATGCGGAGGCATTCGGAAAGAGCTCAGCTAATGGCTACGAGCGATTGCTGCTTGATGCGATGCTCGGCGATGCGACATTGTTCGCTCACCGCGACGGAGTGGAGGCTACCTGGGCTCTCTTCACCCCGATTCTTGAAGCGTGGGCGAGGGATCAGCGAACTGGATTTCCAAACTATGCAGCCGGATCGTGGGGACCAGAGGCAGCAGACGCTCTGCTCGCGAAAGACGGTCGCACCTGGCGCAAATTGTAACCCGCATCAATTGAGGAAAACGAATACATTCATGGCTCGTCCTGTCACTGTTACATATTTCGTCGCGGCTACTCCCGCCGCTGTTGCAGCAGCGGCCGCGGAGCTGTTTACCACGTGTGCTTCTTCGGCGGTCGCTGCGCGTGGCCGAGCCCGCATCGCGATCTCCGGTGGCAGCACACCCAAAGCGATGTTCGCTTTGCTGGCGGATCCCTCCGACACTTTCGTTACGCGTGTGCCGTGGGAGTCAATCGATCTTTACTGGGTTGACGAGCGATGCGTTCGGCCCGATGAGGAAGAGTCCAACTATCGCATGACCAATGAGGCCCTGCTCTCTAAAGTTCCGCTCGCAGGAGACCGCATTCATCGCATGGAGGGTGAACTCGACCCGGAGGTCGCCGCATCGCGGTACGAGTCTACGTTGCGCAATACGTTTAAACTCGAGGGCGCGGAGACCCCGACCTTTGACCTGATCCTTCTCGGCATGGGGGATGATGGCCATACCGCTTCACTGTTCCCTCATACTGAGGCCCTCGATGAGATGAGCAGGCTTGTGGTTGCCAATCACGTTCCGCAGAAAGAGACCTGGCGCCTTACGCTGACCTGGCCGGTCATCAACCAAGGCCGGGAAGTTGCTTTTCTCATCGAGGGTGAGGCCAAGGCGCAGGTCCTTCATGATGTTTTTCTTGGGCCTTATGATCCCGAGACCTGGCCTTCGCAACTGATCCGTCCAGCCGGCCACAAGCTCACTCTCTTGCTTGATTCTGCTGCAGCTTCGAAGCTGCCACAGCCAGCCGTCCCTACCGGAAGCTCAGGCTCTACAGGCACGCTGGAGCTCTCGCAATGATTCTTGCCGGCGATGTTGGTGGGACTAAAGTTCACCTTGCTCTCTACGAATTCGCTTCGGGCCAGCTGAAATCCATTCGGGAGCAGAAGTTTCCGGCCCACGAGTTCGCGTCGCTCGGTGAAGTCGTCAACAGGTTTCTGGACGGCGATGAGAGCGAGAAAATTACTATTGCCGCTGCCTGCTTTGGCTGCCCTGGACCTGTCCGCGACGGACGCCTGAAACTGACCAATCTTCCCTGGACGCTCGACGCTCGCGAACTGAGTAAGTCCCTCGACATCGAACATATCTTTCTCATCAACGATCTTGAGGCGAATGGCTACGGGATTCCGGAGCTTGCGCGCGACCAGATTTTCACCCTCCACGCGGGAGACCCGGACACGGTCGGACACCGGGGCCTGATCGCGGCGGGAACCGGCCTGGGGGAGGCCTTGCTGATCTGGGATGGCAAGAGGCACACGCCCATTCCGTCTGAAGGCGGTCACTGTGATTTTTCCGCGCGCACGGATCGGGAGGTCGCGTTACTGCAACACCTTCGCCACACCCTGAATGGGCGCGTCAGCTTCGAGCGTGTCGTCTCCGGGCTGGGTATCAAGAATGTGTATGCGTATTTGCGCGATGTAGAGAAGCTCGATGAGCCGCAGTGGCTTCGCGAGCGTCTCGCTACCGAAGATCCCAATGCCGTCATCGGGACCTGCGCGGAGGATGGATCGAGCTGGATCTGCTTTGAAACCATGAAGCTCTTCGCTGCCGCCTACGGAGCGGAAACGGGCAACATTGCGCTCAAGGTGCTCGCCACGGGAGGTATGTATCTCGGCGGAGGGATCGCTCCCAAAATCCTGAAAACCCTTCAAAACGGCGCGTTCACGCAGGCCTTCCTGGATAAAGGGCGGCTCTCCGCGCTGTTGCAGTCGATCCCGGTTCGAGTCATTCTTGACGACACGTGTGCGCTTCTCGGCGCGGCCGCTTACGCCGAGGCGCGGGCCTCGGAGCTCTCCGGCCACTCCGAACGGGTCGCTTCGACCGTTCATCCATAGGCGTGCCTAGGCTGAACAGCAGCGGCTGCGCAGCCATGCTCGACCTTACTCACCACGCGGACCACATAATCTTCCCGAAATGATGGACCAGCCCTGTAGCTTCGAAGAGCTGAGCGCCTGTCTGCGCCGCGTGGGTCAATCGCCTCACGTTTGCACACCGCCCGACTCTCTCGTGGCTCACAGACCTGATCGCCCGAGGCGCACACTCATGCGAGCCGCTCCACATTGGAGACGTGGGTGCGGGTACAGCGACAGCCTGGGGCTCATCTAGATTTGAGCCGCCAACGAGGCCTGCCCGTCAAGCTGACCGGTATCGATCTGAACACGGATGCAATTCGTGCCGCTGCGCGGCTATGCCCACGAGCAGAAGGAGCAGATCGAGACCAATCGAGTGGGTTCATGGTGACGCTTACTCCTATTATCCCACGTTGAGAATCGACGCGGTATTCAGTCCGCCTCACGCACCATCTCGCCATGGTCGCTCGAACAACTACCGCGATCTACCGTATTCTGTATCAGCTTGAAAAAACATCTGAGGCTCCGCATGTCCGTTCGCCGCACCCTGCTGTCCGCCGTCTTCGTTCTCACTGCCACCGCTGCACTCGTGGCACAGCGTCTCCCTGGAGGCGTTCATCCCGAGCATTACAGTCTATCGCTGACTCCTGACCTGAAGGCCGCGACCTTTGCCGGAAGCGAGACGATCGATGTGACCCTGGACGCGCCGAGCACAGCGATTACGCTCAATGCGGTTGAGATCAAGTTCATCTCGGTCGCCAGCGGTTCCGAGGTGGCACAGGTCTCGCTCGATCCTGAGAAGGAGCAGGCTACCTTTACCTTCCCGCAGGCGCTCCCGGCTGGCAAGGTCACGCTTACGATCCGATATACCGGCGTCCTCAACGATAAGCTCCGCGGCTTCTATCTCTCGAAGACCAAGGCACGGAACTATGCGGTGACGCAGTTCGAAGCGACCGATGCGCGCCGCGCCTATCCCAGCTTCGACGAGCCTGCGCTGAAGGCCACCTACGATATCGCGCTTACCGTGGACGCAGGCGATACGGTGATCTCGAATACCAATCAGATTGCGGATACGCCGGGGGGACCAGGCAAGCATACGCTGCAGTTTGCGACAACGCCGAAGATGTCCACCTACCTGGTTGCGTTTCTCGTCGGCGACTTCAAGTGCAGTTCGGGCAAGGCGGATGGCGTGCCGATTCGCGCCTGCTCCACACCCGATAAGCTTCAGTACACAAAATTTGCGGTCGAGTCAGCCGAATACGTCCTGCACTATTACGACACCTATTTCGGCATCAAGTATCCGATGCCCAAGCTGGACATGATCGCGCTGCCCGACTTCGAGGCAGGCGCCATGGAGAACTTCGGCTGCATCACCTATCGCGAGACCGACCTGCTGGTCGATTCAAAGACCGGCTCCGTCAACTCGAAGAAGGGCGTCGCCAGCGTCGTGGCCCACGAGATGGCGCACCAGTGGTTCGGCGACATGGTGACGATGCAGTGGTGGAACAACCTGTGGCTGAACGAGGGGTTTGCCACATGGATGTCTTCAAAGCCCATCACGAAGTGGCATCCGGAGTGGAACTTCCCGCTCGATGTCGCCAACTCGCTCGACAACACCCTCAACTACGACGCCCAGCCTACGACGCGCACGATCCGGGCCAATGCGGACACGCCCGCCCAGATTAACGAGATGTTCGATGGTATCGCCTATGGCAAGGCCGGAGCTGTTCTCGGCATGGTCGAGAACTATCTCGGCGAAGAGGTCTTTCGCCAAGGAGTGCACAACTATCTCCAGGCGCACCTGTACGGCAACGCGACCGCGGAAGACTTCTGGGGAGCCCAGACCGCCAACAGTCACAAGCCGGTCGACACGATCATGGAGAGCTTCGTTGCGCAATCCGGGGTCCCGCTGCTCACTCTCTCCGAACAGCAGCGGGCCAGTGTCTCCGCCCAGCAGAGCCGCTTCTTTCTTACGCCGAGCACTGCTGCCAGCACAGTGCAGCAATGGACCATTCCGGTTTGTCTCAAGGGCGCCGAGTGTCAGATCCTTACGCCCGTGGGCACGAATCTGAACGTGCCCGCGAAGCCGTCCCTCTTCTTCGCCAACGCTGGAGACAAGGGATACTATCGGACGGCTTACAGTCCAGACGAGTTCTCCGCCATTGTTCAGAGAACTGAGACCTCGCTTACTCCACCTGAGCGCATCGGTCTACTCGGCGATCGCTGGGCGCTGATGCGTGCCGGGCAGGGTTCCGTCGGCGAGTTCCTCGACCTCGTCCTCGCCCTGCGCCAGGATGCGAACGCTGCCGTCCTTGAGAACGCGCTCGGCAAGGTGGAAGCCATCGATTCGCGTATCGCGAGTGACGAAGATCGTCTCCGCCTGGCCAAGGTTCTCCGCACGCAGTTTGCGCCTGTCTACACAGCGTTGGGCCAACCCTCTGCGCACGATACCTATGATCGCCAGGAGCTGCGCGCGAATCTCTTTGCGGCTCTTGGCGCGGCCAAGGATCCAGCCGTCCTCACCGAGGCGCGCAAGCTGACGGAGCAGAGCTTTACCGATAAGAAGTCCATGGATCCCAGCCTGACCGACGCGGCCATACTGATCGCAGCGTATAACGGCGACGCTGCACTGTACGACAGGATACTTGCCCTGAGTAAAGACGAGCGAGACCCCGTTCTCCAATCCGACTCCCTGCGCACCTTGCCTCGTTTCGTCGACCCGGCGCTCGTCCGCCGCACACTCGATTTCACTGTCTCGGGGCAGGTGCGCAACCAGAGCAGTTGGATCCTGCTTGCCATTCTGCTCAGTCAACCCGAAACCCGCGACCAGGCCTGGAGCTACACGCAGACCAACTGGGAGAAGGTCCACGCGCAGCTTACGGCGAGCTCCGGCGCGCGTATCGTGGGTGCAGTGGGATCGTTCTGTACCGCTCCGCAGCGCGATGAGGTCTCGAGCTTCTTCGCCAGCCACAAGGTCGATGGCGCAGATCGTACTCTCTTGAAGTCCATCGACAGCATCAACGCCTGCATTCAACTTCGAGACGCTCAGGAGCCGAAGCTGAAGCAATGGCTAGATCAGCAGCGTTAGACCAGTTCCCCAGGGTATCGAGCGAGCCACAGATACGAACGTGGTCTTCGCTAAAAAGTGACACTCGCAGGACGTAGTCGGCTTATGGATCAGGAGAACTACTGGAGCCAAATCGTGCTATGCGCCTCATGAAACTGCATGCAGCCATTCTGTGACACTGCCTGGTGACGTCACAGAACGGTTGGGTGTGTACTCACTCCGCCGAAACTTTGCGCATCTAAACCGCAGGCCTATGATTCTTGAGCGTGATCGCCACATTCTTTATGTCGGCTCGACCGAGGAACGGCGCCATGCCATGCGTACCCTTCTTGAGGACGCGAAGTTCATCGTCCTTGAGGCAGGATCTTCGGCTGAGGTCTATAACAAGCTTTATCCATTCGCGAAGAGAGAGGCTCAACCTGAGATCCAGGCCGTTCTTCTGGATGCAAAGCTCCCGGATAACTCATCACACGATATCTGCCGGCGCATCAAGGCCACGAACTCCACTTCGGGCATCCCCATCGTGCAGATATCGCCTGGGGCTTCAGCTTCTCAAGACTTAGAGGGTATTCTTCACGGCGGAGCGGATGCTTATGTTGCGGAGCCGGTCCAGCCGGCAGAGTTGCTCTCGCTGCTTGAAGCCCTGATCCGCTCGCATGATGTCGAAAAAACGCTTCGTTTTCAGGCTGCAGCAAGCGCTCAGCTCACTTCGTCGCTCGAGTATGAACGAACGCTCACCACCATCGAAAAGGTGTTCTCGCCGTACTTTGCGGACAATTGCTTTATCTGTCTCCGCACCCAGGCTGTCACGCAGAATGTGGTCAGTGCCTCCCTAACATGCACTGCGGACCACCTGCCCTCCGAGCTTCGCGACCTTGCGGTGCAGGTCTGCAGCACCGGGCAGTCTCGCTTCGTAAATTCCTCGACTATTATCGTTCCGCTGGAGGTTGGCCGCCGCCGTCTGGGCTCACTCATCTTCACCTTGAACAGCAGTGTTCGGAGTTATACTCGCGCCGCGGTTGCCCTGGCGGAGGATCTGGCGGACCGGGCTGCGCTGGCCTTGCAAAATGCTGATCTGTTTACTGCCCAACGGGCTGCGCAGGCTGCCCTGGTTCAGTCCGAGAAGCTTGCAACTGCGGGAAGACTCTCCGCCGCCATCGCGCATGAGATCAACAATCCGCTGGAAGCAATTACCAATCTCATCTTCCTCATCGACACGAGCGATGAGATCACACCAACCATCAAGGGCTACGCCGAGGAGGCGCTGTCAGAGTTGTCGCGGTTGACGCACATCGCCCGTCAATCCCTTGGCTTCTATCGCGAGCTCACCGGCCCCGCTACCTTCGACCTGAATGAAGGGATCGAAGATACCCTTAACATCTACCTGAAGCGCTTCGATGCCAAACACATTCGTATCGAACGAAAATATGCCGAGGACATTTCGCTCTCCGCGGTTAAAGGAGAGATACGGCAGGTCATCTCCAATCTGCTTGTAAACGCCTACGATGCCTTGTCGGAGCATGGTCTGCTGCGCATCGAGACCCGCGGTTCCCCTGACGAGGTGTTCTTCCAGGTCACGGACAGCGGCAACGGGATTTCGAAAGATATTCTGCCGCACATCTTTGAGCCGTTCTACACAACGAAAGAGGGCACCGGCACCGGTCTCGGGCTCTGGGTCAGCGACAATATCGTGCATAAGCATGGCGGACGCATTGCGGTGGATAGCCGGACGGAGGGCGAGCACCGGGGTACCAGCTTCGCAGTGACTCTACCGCGCGTTCTGCGCGAGGTGGCCTTACTCCATCCTCAATTCGGGAGCACTCCAGAAGTGCAGCAGACACGATTGCTGTAGCTATCCGTTCGGCAGTTAAACCTCAGCAGCCGGACTGCTACTTTTTCGCCGATCTCACCATGGCCTTCCAATCCTTCTCCGTCTGATCGGCATAAGCGACGGCGAACTTTTCAACCGCAAGCTCAAAACGTCCTCCGCGCCCCAGATACCCGGCGAGCATCATGCAATCGCCTCCACGCGCATGTCCCCGGGCAAGCATCTCTCCGCAGACCGCGGCATATTCCAGCAGACCTGCGGCCTTCAGATCGGCAAGGTTGATCGAAGCCTTGTGATCGTTCAACTGTCGTACCAGATAGTCTCTCCCCCGGATGGTGGTCCAGCCGAGGAACGGATCGGACTGAAGTTGCATGGCCCGTTCTCCATCGACGACGCGCCGTCCCTGGTGGCCTGGATGATTAGATCGCGATGCACTCTCGAGATACGGTGCATAGGCGGATGTCGTCTCTTCCTTGATCTGCAGGAATAAGGGATCCTTCGGCCCGTTACCCTCCATATAGACGCAGTAGTCCCGCAACCCCACTGAACCGGTGCCCACTACCTTGAAGGCAACGTCGACGACTCGATATTGTGCCAGGAAGCGCTGCCGCTCGACCTGCAAGCTCTCCGCATACGGTTCGAGTGAACTGACGACGTGCTGCGCTGCCGCACCGGTCATGCGTTCGAGCACCGGCTTCTCCGTTCGAAAGATTCTGCCGGTGACACTGCCTCCCGCCGCGGGGTCGAGCGCCCGTGCTCTCGCCCGGACCTTCGCCTGGCCAGCAGCCAGCGGCATCTTTTTTCCTGTTTTCTTCTTCGGAATACGAATTGGCTCGGTCAGTGTCTCGAGACTGGTCAGGGGTGTCGCCCGCTGCGCAAGCCGCAGAATCTCTTCTACAGGAGCGACATGCTGCAACCGGTGCACCTGGTACTTCGTGACGTCCAGCACGGGCATCTTGGCGAACGCACGCATCATGCAGGTGTAGCGATCGAGAAAGGTTCCGGCGGCCTCGCGGCAGTGCGAGTCTTTTGCACCGGCCTCGCGCCCAGCGAGAATGAGACTGGTCGCCATACGCTTCACGTCCCATTCGAATGGTCCGGCAATCGTCTCGTCGAAGTCGTTGATGTCGAACACAAGTCGACCGTCCGGAGCAGCAAATGCGCCGAGATTGCGCACATGCGCATCGCCGCAGAGCTGGGTGTGAATGCCCGTATCGTGCATGGTAGATAAGTCGTAGGCCATCACCGGCACGGCTCCGCGAAAGTACCCGAACGGGGATGCGCTCATGCGCTGATGTTTCAGCGAGACCAGCTCCGGGATGCGGCCTGCTTCCGCGGCTCGCAAGAGCTTCAGTGGATCCTCCTTGCGAGCAGCCGAGTTCCATACCGCATGGCCCGTGCGCGGTACCTGTTTGCGTTTCTTCTGTCCGAGTTCAAATCGTTCCGGTGCGGTAAGCGATGGAGTCATACGCCATTCTTACGCTTTTGTGTGAAGCGGAACCATACCGAAGCGCTGCGCACGCATCTTCTTTACCGCTTTACCAGTCGTTCTTCTGGACGATCTTCGGCTGCTTGCCCTGCCGGCCCTCCAGCAACCAGTCGAGGCGGCTCTGGAGGTCTTTGTCCCGGGTCTCGCCTTCAATCTTTCCGATGACGACACCATCCGCATCGACTACAAGGGTGCCCGGTACCAGAATGCCGAGTTGCAGTTCCTTCAGTGTCTCCGCGGTCGCACCCTTCCAGACGGGGATGCGCAGGCCGCTCTTCGCCAGGGTCTGGGGGATCTTCGCCTGCGTCCCCGCATCGTCGATCGAGATCGCTATGAAGACAACTCCCTTGGTCTCGTAGATCCCGGCGAGCTTCTGCAGCCGCGGCATCTCCTCGCGGCACGGGCCGCACCAGGTAGCCCAGAAGTTCACCACGGCCGGATGACCCCGCAGCTCTGCCAGGGTATGGGTCGTTCCGTCCATGCCTGTAAACGTTGCCGCGGGCTCACGCACAGTCTCCGCGCGGAGCGCATGACCCATACAGCACCAGGCGACGAGGATGAACATCAGCCAGATCTGCATTCTTGCAACTCTCCTTTTCTCTCTTCTTCTCTTCGGGCGTTCTCTCCGCCCAATGAATGCAGCAACTATAGCGCAGCGAATGTCCCTGGTACTCCATCGCAGGGTGGAGAAGAAACCAATCCTCTCTCCGATGCTCTTAGGACGTTCACTGCCTAGCATCGCGGACGACATGAAAAACAAAATAAGTCTGCTCTGCACCGTGAGCCTTCTCGGTGCGGTGCTTGCACCATCTTCCGAGACCGATGCCGCCGCACAAGGATGCCTTGCCGCGCACACCAGCCAACCTGTCATCTCCGCTCTGTCCGATATGGGCGAATCACACGGGAGCTCACCCCAGGCAGCGTCCCGATGGCTCCACCATCCTTTGACGATCGAAGTGGACTGGCGTTCCTTCAGCTCCTTTCGCCACTACTCGGGGGAGGTCGAGAATACGCAGCGCGCCGTACTGAACACCCAGATCAAGAACCACCAGAATATCTACGAAATCAGCGCGTCGTATCAGCTCACGCCCCGGTGGTCGGTCAATGCGTTCGTTCCGGTGCTCCAGGGAACGCGCAACCAGAAGTACGCACCGAATGGCATCTACGATATTGCTGGAATTGGCGACATGATCGTGGGCGCACAGGGATGGGTCCTCCGCCCGCCGACAGAGAATGGGGGCAATATCGCCTTCAACGTCGGCCTCAAGCTTCCCACGGGACTGAATAACGGCATGGGAACAGGCACTCTCAAGGGAGTCACGCAGAAGTACACCGCCGACCAGTCGCTCCAACCTGGAGATGGCACGTGGGGCTTCACGCTCGGCACCCAGGCCTATAAGGCGACGTACTTCAAGACGGTTGGCTACTTCCAGGGCTCGTGGCTCTTCAATCCCGCGGATACGAACGGGGTACCGACCTTCCGTTCACAGCCTGGTGAACAGGTCATGTCCGCAACCGATTCGTATCTCTTCCGCTCGGGCCTGTCCCGCCACGTTCCTTACGCCCGCGGTCTCTCGGCCAGCTTTGGCGGGCGTATGGAGGGCATTCCGGTTCGCGATGCCTTTGGCAAGAGTGACGGCTTCCGCCGGCCCGGCTACATCATCTCGATCGACCCCGGCATCCAGTATGACTATCGGCGCACGATCGTGGCGGTGAATGCGCCCTGGGCCATCGAGCGCAACCGCCGCGCCAGCGTGACTGATCTGGCGAATCACACCCATGGCGATGCTGCCTTTGCGGACTACGCCGTAGTCGTCAGCCTCTCTCATACCTTCTAGACGCAAGCGGCTCGGGCTTCCGTCAGCCGCTTGCGCAGCCTTCGGCAGAACAGGCTGAAGCTGGGTTACTCGTCTGACCCGATCCCGCGCTTCTTCTTTCGTTTGCTGCCGCTGCTTCCTGTCTCGGAGACACACTTATCCGATATCCAGACGGGGTTGGCGACCTTACCGCTCGCCGCGCGATTGAACGACCGATAAAGCTTCGCCACATCGACCTTGCCCTGATGCAGTTCGCGCTCGATGGCAGCGTGCATGGCCGAGATCAGATCGTCCCGCAGCTCGTTCAGTACCTTGTCGATGTAGATGTACGGCAAACGTCCTCCCGCTCTCTCCGTTGCAGCTTGTTTCTTATCGGAACAGTATCGCAGCCCCGCAACGATGTACCTGCTAAGCTAGGTGCGTTCGAGGATCCTGTCTATGCGGTTTGATGCGTTGCCGCTGCTTGCGCTCTGCGTGCTGATCTCGCCAGTAATGGCGCAGCAGTCCACGCCTGCTCCGCCGTCCGCTCCCGCGGTGTACGGCAGCGTCTCCGGCCACGTGGCGTGCGTCGATAGCAACCAGCCCGCGCGGCTTGCGTCGGTCACGTTGCAGACCATCGACGTGAAGCCTGATCCGGTCTCAGGGTCAGAGGTACGGGCTCGCACGATGCGAACCTACCAGACGGCTCTCGATGGCAGCTTCATCATTCCGAAGGTCCGTCCCGGCACGTACTATGTCGTCATACAAAAACCGGGGTACCTTTCACCGATCACACAGTTCACCCAAAAGGAGCTTCAGCAGCCGACACCCGAAACTCTGGCGCGCATCTTGCGGGCTGTTCCTACAGTCTCGGTCGAGCCTAATCACGTTTCCACTATCGACACGCGCATTGAGCGTGGCGCGGAGTTCGCGGGAACCATTCGTTACGACGACGGAACGCCGGTTGCCGAGACCTATGTGACCGTGCTGACGAAGGAGACGAGGGATACAAAGGATACCTGGGTGTCGAACTATTCTGGTGGAACAACGGACGACCTGGGCCACTATCGCATTACCGGCCTTTCTCCGGCGGAGTACCTGCTGCAAGTCGATCTGAGGCTCACTGACATGTACGTCAGCAACGTGCTTGGAGGCTCACGCAGTTCCTCGTCGAATTCGAAGTATTCACTAAGCTTCTACTCCGGTGATGTGACGCGCAAGGACAAGGGAAGCTCGATCAAGCTCTCCGCCGGGGAGCAGCATGATGGCGCCGACATCACGATCCCTGTCAGCAAACTGCACAGTGTCAGCGGCACGATCACAGAGCAGCGCAGCGGTCATGTCATCAACGCGGGCCAGGTTTCATTAGCCTACGACGATGGGACGGAGCTCGTCTCGACAAGTGTGGACAAGGATGATTCGGCATTTCACTTCGATTTCGTGCCCGAGGGGGAGTACACGCTGAAAGTAAAGAATGCAAAAGACGTTGCGCGCGAGGAGATTCCAAGTGCGCCGGGAACGATCGGTCCAACTCAGAGCAAGGAGACCACGATCCGGGAGTATGGCACGCAGAGCCAACCACTTGTGGTCCAGGCTGATTCAGCTGGAATTGTGATCGCAGTTCCTGGCAAGAATGCGAAAGTGGCAGGCACGCAGTGAGCTATTCCTGAGTCAATCGCTTTTCATAACAGAGAAAGCGCAGTCCCGGCCGGAATCCTAACGTAATCTCCCCCGCCAGCGAGTAGCCGAGCCTCGGAAAGAGCCGCCTGGTTGCGTTGTTGAAGATGCTGGTATCGATACGTAGAACAGAGATGCCGCCCTGTTCGGCGACCACCTCGGCCTGCCGCATCAGCGCACTCGCGACACCCATTCCGCGAGCGGCAGGATCGACGGCAAGCCTATGAATCACAACTGCCTCCTCGTTGAGATCCCACCCGACCTGCGCGTACTCAGGCTCCTGGTCCGTTGTGATCGCAGCAACGCCCGCCAGGCCACTGTCCGTACTGTCGTTCCTGTCGATCTCTGCAATCCAAAGTTGGCCCTGCTGGATGTCCCGCGAGAAGACCTCCGCATTCGGATATTCGTCGTCCCACTGAAGATTGCCTGTCGCCCGCATCAACGGAACGACGCGCCGCACGAGATCCAGGAGGGATAGAAGGTCGTCCTTGACCGCAAGCCGGATACGCATGGCTCCAACATATCAGGGGGGCGCTGCGGCATTCGATCATTACGGCTAGTGAATGCGGAAGCGCTCCCGCATCAAGCGCTGGAACCGTGGCTTCCAGATCAGGTCATACGCAAGCTCCTTACCCGGAAACATCGCCAGCGCGGCCTTGCGGCTATCGCCGATCATCTGGGCAGCTTCATCGATGGTCAGGCTCGAATCCTGTGCAATCACCTGGATCACCATGTTCATCATCATCTGCAGGCGGCGGATCAGCTTCTGCTCCTCCGCCAACTCTTCGGCACTCACAAATGCACTACTCTGGTCCGTCTTATCAGGCTCCACAGGTACCTCCATACCAGATAGACGCCGTTGCGCAGAGACAGGATTTCATCCGCGCTAACAGGCTCCGTTCCTCTTCGGTTATAGTCGTTTGATCGGCAGGGAGTCACTCTCGGCCTTGCGAGGAATGATGACCAATGATGTAACCCGGCGCGCTTTTCTGCAAGCAGCCGTCGCTACCGCAGTCGCAGGAAGCGGTTCCGTGCTCGATGCCCAAAGCTCCACCCCCACATCCGCCCAGAACATGTCGCCTGCAAGCGACAGCAAAGCGGTGCGGTTCGGCATTATCGGTGTCGGCATGCAAGGTTCCGGTCTGCTCCGGAACTCCGTCTCGCTCCCAGGCACACAGTGCGTCGCCGCCGCTGACCTCTATGAGGGCCGCCACACGGTCGCGAAGGAGATTGCCGGTGCGAACATCAAGACCACCCGCAGTTACAGGGAACTGCTTGACGACACGAGCATTGAGTGCGTGATCGTCGCCGCACCCGACCACTGGCACAGACGCCTCGTCGTCGAGGCAGCCGCCGCAGGCAAGGATGTGTACTGCGAGAAGCCGATGTCGCACACCATCCCCGACGGCATCACGATGGTGGACGCGGTCAAGAAGTCGGGCCGCATCCTGCAGGTCGGCTCGCAGCGCGTCAGCTCGCCGCTCTTTGCGAAGGCCAAGGAGCTGCTTGCCAGCGGCGCGATCGGCGAACTGACGCAGGTCGAGCTGACCATCGGCCGCAACTCGCCGACCGGCGCATGGGAGTATCCCGCGCCCGCGGACCTCTCGCCGGCGACGCTCGACTGGACCACCTGGCTGGGGACCGCGCCGAAGCACGAGTTCGATCCGCTCACCTTCGTCCGCTGGCGCTGCTGGCACGAGTACGGCACCGGCCTCGCAGGCGACCTGATGGTGCACCTCATCAGCGGAATGCAGTTTGTCACCGGCATCAACCAGCCGCCCGATCTTGCGTCCTGCGTCGGCGGCATCTTTCGCTGGAAGGATGGCCGTAACATGCCGGATGTGCAGCTGGTTCAGCTGCAGTACGGCGCTATCGCGGTAACCGCCCGGCTGACGCTCACGACCAACACGCCCGAGACGACCCGCATCATGGGCACGCATGGTCTCATCGAAATCATCGAGAATACGCTGACCTGCACGCCGCAACGCGGCATCGATACCACGCCCAGCTACTATGCCAAGAGCTTCGCCAAGTCACTGGACGAGCAGTACGAGCGGGAGTGGCACGCAAAAAATGACATCATGATCCACGAACTTCCGATGGAGGCAGGTACGATCCTCCACGGTCCCACCGGCGACACCCGGCCGCACCTGGCAAACTTCTTTGAAGCGGTCCGGACCCGCAGACCCGTTGTGGAGGACGTCGTCTTCGGACACAATGCCGCCGCTGCGTGTCACATGGCGAATCTCGCCTACTTCCACAAGAAGTCGGTCACCTATGAGTATGCCCGGCAAAACCCGCTGGCCTAAAACGGTCCCGGGCTGTCCGCTAGCCGCAAGCAAAGGTAAAATCCTCATAGATGAACATTTCGAAGCTCGCTCTCGCCGTTACGTCTGTCCTGTTTGCCGCTGGCACCGCTCACGCACAATTGTCCGCATACGGTATGGTCACCGTGCGACGCATGACGAACATTCCTTACACGCAGGGGACAACGACCAGTACGAACGGCAGTATCGAGCCCGTCGGCGGTACTGGCGGCGTCACGTACAACTTTCGTACGGTCGGTCCGGTCCGCCTCGGCGTGGACGCGCGCGGAAGCATCACCTCCAGCACCAAAGCAGCCTACACCAGCTTTGTGGCTGCGGGCGGCCATATCGACTCCGGCCTCGCCGGCCTGCGGGCTACCTTCCACACGCCCTTCCTTCCCATCAAACCCTATGTACAGGGTTCCGTGGGTGTGGCTCGAACCAACTTTGGAACGCAATACAACAGCGGGCTTGCAACCAGCGGCGTCACCAGTCAGACGGGAGTCCAGCTCACGACGCACCTCGAGTACGATGCCTTTGCCGGCGTCGATATTGCCATCCTTCCCATTATGGACTTCCGGCTCATTGAGTTGGGATATGGAGCGATTCAGGGCGATTCGCATACCTATCCCGTGCAGTCGCTCAGTACCGGTGTTGTGTTTCACCTGCCCTTCGGTTTAGGAAAATAAGAATAAATTCGGTTCCGGTCAGTCCGCTGCTCCGAGCACCTCGTGGATCGAACCGTCGCGGCTAAGAAGAAATGTCGTCAATCCAAATTCGTCCGTCCGGTAGAGCCGGGTTCCGGCAGTGGCTATTCTCTCGATGACCTCCGGCCGAGGGTGGCCAAAGGTATTTCCCCTCCCGACAGAGATCACCGCATCCTGCGGGGCCGCTGCCGTGAAGAATTCCGGGGTTGAAGACGTGCGGCTTCCGTGGTGTCCCACCTTCAGCAGGGTGACTGGCCGCATGCTTCCATCCGCCAGCATCGCCCGTTCGCTGGCTGCCTCCGCATCACCCTCCAGCAGCACGGACGCCTTGCCGAACGCAAGCCGCAGAACCAGCGAGTCGTTGTTGCCCGGCGCTCCCCGGTTCTGATAGGTCGCCTCCGGCGCGAGAACGTCTATCTGCGTTCCGCTCCACGCGAATCGATCCCCTGCATGAAAGTGCCGCACGACAACGCCGAGTTCCTCTGCCTCCAGGAGCAGGCTTCGATATGCAGCGGACTCCGGATCGACTGAAACCCATAACTCCTTCGGCCGAAAACTGCGCATCACCGCCGCCATGCCGCCCATGTGGTCGCTGTGTGCGTGACTGAGGGCGAGGACGTCGAGCCGCCGTATTCGCCGCGACCAGAGATACGGTGAAACGACCTCCTCGCCGACATCGAAGCGGCTCGTCGCATCCGCCGTCTCTTTCACCGCGCCGGTCGGTCCGCCCGCGTCGATCAGCATGGTCTCACCCAGCGGGCCGACGATCAGGATCGAGTCACCCTGGCCTACATCGATTGCAGAGACCTCCAGCACTTCCAGCGTCTTCACCACCGGCTCCGGCCAGAGCACCAGCGCTGCTGCAAGGGGCAGCATCACCGCCGCAACCCGGGCCCAGCGGCCGGACCGGCGGACTGCCCAGCAGCAGAAAGCCCAGCAACCGACCACACCGAGAGCTACTCCCCAAACCGGTCCCGGCACTCGCGAATCTGCCATCTGCACCTGGCTGACGCGGCTGATCAGACCGACGATGCCATGGAGCAGCAGCGCCGTTCCCGTGCCCGGCAGCATGGCGAGCCAGGGGCTTACCAGGGAAGCGATAAACGTGAGCACGGCCACGGGAGCCAGCACCGCCACCAGCGGTATGCTCAGCATATTTGCGGGCAGCGCAAAGACCGTTGCACGATGAAAGTAGAGCGCCATCGGCAGGACCATCACCATCTCGGCGACTACGCCGATCAGTGCCAGTTCCACCGCCCAGAGCCCCCATCGGACCAGCGCCGCGGGAGCTCCGCTTACCCGGCGGCCCAGCACTTTTTGGAGCGCCTCATCCCACATCCGCAGCATGACGCGAAGCTGCGCCCGGCGCGGCGGCATAGCCATGTCAAGCCAGGAGTCGTGAATCTTCCGAGCCGCACGCGCAGAGGGAAGAAAGCTTCGCTCCGCCAGCGGCACCGCGATTCCGGCGATGGCGATGATGGCCAGGAACGTCATCTGAAAGCTCGGTTCAAAGAGGCTGCGGGGCGATCCCACCAGAACGCCCAGAGCCGCCGCACCCAGCGCATTCAGAACGTTGCGCTCTCGGGAGAGCAGGCGCGCGATCAGAAAGATACTGGCCATCGCGAGAGCACGCTGCACGGGAGCGCCAAAGCCAGTCAACAGGGCATACGCCGCGGTGAGCGCGATGGTCATGATCGTCGCAACCCACTCGCCCGCGCGCATCCGCCGCAGAAGCAGGAAGAGCGTGCCGGCGAGCAGCGCCACATGCATTCCCGAGACGACAAACAGGTGAAACGATCCCGTCCGCTCGAATCCGAGGCGCAACGCGTGGCTCAGGCGTGTCCGGTCGCCGAAGAGCATGGCATTCAACATACCGGCATCTTCGGTGCCGAGACGCGCGATGCGGGGCAGCAGGTAGTTAGCCCGCGAATGCGCATAGCCCACCATTCGGCCGGCCGCCCATGCCTGTGCGGCGTAGAGCCTGCACTGCAAACCAGCGGAGTCCCACGTTGAAGCAGTCGCACCCAGCCGCAGGACACGCGCTGTCTTCGCACTGGCATGAGCGCCAATCCCCTGTTCGAGCAGGTAATCGGCATACTGCCACGCGCCGGGATCGCGATAGCGCTCCGGCTCCTTCATCCGCAGCGGAGCTTCGATCCTGTCGCCGCACCGCAGCGCGGGTGCCACGCCCAGCAGCGTGACTCGCACGCCGCCGCTCGCCGGAGCCATCCAGGCCAGATCGGGCGTCACCTCTTCGATCGACTCGACGGCAAGATCGATCGAGACCACTCCCATCTGCCGGTCGCCCTGATTTTCTACCCAGGTAGTCGGATCGGCATCGCCATCCTTCTCGGTCCCTTGCGGGGGCAACTCCCGCACCCGAATCACCCTTCCTCGAACGATGCGGCTCAGCCCATCGGCATAGGTCAGCAGCGCCTGCTGCGACTTCATCGCAGGCTGGATCTCAGCGCACCAAAGCCCGACGACAATCCAGACTCCTGCAACGGCCACCACCGCCGCCCAGGCCCGGCGCCGCAGACCCAGCAGCGCCAACCCGATCAGCAGCATCAGCGCGATCAGCAGCACGAGCGCCGGCTGCCAGTTCTTCGCCAGAACTATACCGAAAGCGAACGAGAGTGCAGCCGCAAGCAGAGGAGCGCGCCGGAGTCGCAGGCGTTCTACACCCGCATCAGGCCAAAGCTCGCGTTGTATCTCTCCGCTCGCGAGAGCAGTGCGTTCCGCCGACATCCCATCACCCGCTATCCTTGCTCTACGTCACGCCTGTGCCACAGGTGTGTCAGCGGTTCAGAACGACTATCGTCTCCATATGGAACGTCTGGGGGAACAGGTCCACCATATGGACTGCGTTGATCGTGTAGCCGGAGTCTACCACCGTGCTCAGATCGCGCGCCAACGTCACCGGATCGCACGAGACGTAGACCATCTCACGCGCCTTCACGCGTCCCAGAAGCTCGCACACGTCCGGTCCCAGACCAGCCCGTGGGGGGTCCATGACGATGAGATCGGGCCGCTCCCGCTGGAGGACGGCATCGCGCAGAAAGGCGGCTACCGTCGCGCCCACGGCTCGTCCGCCGCTAACCTTCAACACCGCCCGCAGATCGTCAACGACGGTCTCGACTCCGGTGACGGCCGCGAACGTCTCTATCAGGACGCGCGAGAACAGCCCAACACCGGCATAGAGATCCCATGCCAGAGCGCCGCCGCGGCCGGCCGTAACGATCCGCACCAACTCGTCCACCAGAGACCGGTTTACCTGGAAGAAGCTGCCGCGGCTCACCCAGTACTCTCTCCCCGCGGCATGATATTTTATGCCGTCCGCACCCCAGCGCGCCCCCGGCTGCTCCCTCCGTCCGGAGTCGCCGACCACGATCACACCGGCACCGACCAGCTCTGGAACTATCGTCGTCATCTGCTTGCAGAATGCAGTCAACTCCGACCGGCGCTCGGCCTTTAAGTAGAAAGTCATTTGCAGCTGAGATTGATCGCGGTCCGTAAACAGCTCCACCTCGACGATCTGTTTCGTCCAAGCCGATAGTTCGGTTGTTTTCGCAACCACGGTCAGCATCGCCTCGGCTGCGCGCATCAGTAGGGAAGCGGCGATCGGACACTCGCGAATTGGCAGCATCTCGTACGAGCCGCGCCGGTTATATCCAACCCGCAACGCTCCATCAGCCATCCCGACACGCAGCCGGATCCGGTTGCGATATTCCCATGGCGCGCCCGTGTGAACCTGCGGCTCAGGAACAGCACCCAGCCCTGCGGTCTCAAAGATTTTAAGCAGAATCCCCAACTTCAGACGAACCTGCGTCTCATACGTCGCATGCTGGTACTGGCATCCGCCGCATGTCCCGAAGTGAGCACAGCGCGCGGCCACTCGCTCAGGCGACGCATCTAAGATCTTGACCAGTTCACCGTTCCTCACGGGGGAGCTACCCGCAGGTACAGTGGCCTCGATCACCTCCTTGGGCATCGTAAACGGGACGAGGAGAACGGCACCCGCGGCGGCATCTCCAGCCGCGTCCCTGCCTGCTCCCGCTCCGCCATAGATCCATCGATCGATGGTGACCTTCATCGCGCCAGCCTCAATTGTGACTCATGTAGAACAAACTCAGCCGCGGCAGATGACGCAGTTCGAGCAGCCGCTTCTGCAGGAACTGCTGCTGCACCTGCTTGATCTGCACCGCCTGCATCTTTTTCTTGTACGGCGCCAGTTCACGCGCGGCCTGTTCCTTCAGCAGGGTTAGTTCGTTCTCCGCCGCAGAGATTATCAGAGCGGCAAAGAGGCGTTCCTCGAGCACGCTGAGCGTCCGGTCTACCTCTTCGAGCGACGATTCCGCCTCGGCCTGCAACTCTTTTGCAAGCCCACGCAGCCGGGTCGCTGTCTCTACCGCAACGGCATCCGCCGGTGCAGCCAGCTGCGATGCTTCGACCAGAACCGCATTCCGCACAAGGTACCGAATCACGCGCTCGGCCTCAAAGCCACTCTCGCGAGCTTCTTTCCCGGAGTCCGTGCTGAGGGTCGCCTCTTTCGCCTGTTCTACCGCCTGCATCACCGCCTGCGCGCACCAGGCCAGGCCGTTGACCTTGCGAGCCCGCCCGCCCGCTCTCTGCGCCTTGGCGTCGTGCTTTTCGAAGGCTTCATCGATTCCGCGCAGCACCGCTTCGAGGGGAACTCCGGCCTCCTGCCACGTCTCGATCAGGGCCCAGTCGAGCGTCGACAGCATCAGCAGCGACCCGCGCCGCTGCTGGAAGCGCTCTTCGATCTCCGTAAAGTAGTTGAAATAGTTCTGCACTCAAACCAGCCGCCTCAAGCATCAGCCGCTCAAGCGTTCCGCCTCCGTGTGCGCAGCAGATGTCGCTCGTACACGAGGCGCAGCCCGGTCAGCGTCAGCATCTCATCGACCGTCTGCAGGTACTTCGACCCGCCGGCGATCAGCTTTGCCAGGCCTCCCGTCGCGACCGTCTTCGTCTCCGGTCCCATCTCCGCAATCATCCGCTCCAAAATGCCGTCGACCAGGCCGATGTACCCGTAGTAGAGGCCGATCTGGATGTTGTCGACGGTTCCCGTGCCGATCACCTTCGCCGGTTTCTTTACTTCAATGCGTGGCAGTCGCGCGGCTTTCTGAAACAGCGCTTCGGCCGAGATCCCCAGCCCCGGCGCGATCGCTCCGCCGAGAAACTCCCCTTTCTTCGAGATCACATCGAAGGTCGTCGCCGTTCCCATGTCCACAACAATCGTTGGCCCCCCAAGCTTTTCGAACGCGGCGACGCAGTTCACAATCCGGTCCGCCCCAACCTCGGCAGGATTGTCGGTCAGCACCGGCAGGCCGGTCTTCACGCCAGGTTCGATGAACAGTGGCTTGACCTTGAAGTAGAGCTCACAGACCTGCCGCAGCATCCAGTCGATCGGCGGGACGACGGACGACACGACGATGCCGTCCACGACACTCATCTCGAGACCGCGCAACGCGAACAGGTTCCGCAATGTGCTGCCAAACTCATCGGTTGTCTGGCTGGAGGGCGTGGTCATGCGCCAGTCCGCCACAAGCTCCGCCGGAGCGCCCTCCACGCCCAGCGTGTATAGCGCAAATACCGTGTTGGAGTTGCCTACATCGATCGCCAGCAGCATCGTTTCGTTCCTAATCGTTCTGCCTTAAAACGTTCCGTCATAACCCATCTCTTTTCGATTATGCGGCGCGCACGCCACCCGAGAGCACGGTGTGGCGAATGCCGTCGTCACCGTCCACCATCAGAAAGCCATTCGTGTTGAGGCCGGCTGTCAGGCCAGTATAGCCTCCGTCCTCGCCCACCTGGACGCGCTTGCCGCGAACCCAGCTCGATGCCTGCTCAAACCTCGCGAGCAGATGCACGTCGCTCCTTTCGAGCAGACGAATCTCCCTGTCGAGTGCCCGCAGGAGTGCAAGCAGCAGGTCTTCCCGCGGCCACACGCCTCCCGTCTCTCGGCGCAACGATGTAGCGAGCCCGGCCAACTCGGGTGGAAACTGCGCGTGATTCGCGTTGATCCCGATGCCGATCACCGCATAGCGCAGCATCGCCGGCATCGTCTGTGCTGCCGTCTGTGCTGTTGTCTGTGCTGTCGTTGAGGTCTCCACCAGGATGCCACCGCACTTCTTTCCACTGAGCAGAAGATCGTTCGGCCAACGGATGTCGGGTGTCAATCCGATCATTTCGGCAATCGCGCTCCGCACCGCAAGCCCGGTCGCCAGGGACAACCAGAGTGCCCGCTCGAGGGCAATGCGTGGCCGCACGAGAACGCTGACATAGAGCCCATCGCCTGCTGCGGAGTGCCACGCATGCCCGCCGCGTCCACGTCCTGCGGTCTGCTCATCGGCCGTCCAGACTCCACCGGCTGCGCCAGCCTGTGCGGCTTCTAGCGCCACCGTGCTGGTCGAGCCGATCGAAGCGAAGTGGTGCACCAGTCCGGAAAATTGTGTCTCCGCAATTCCAGCTTCTACTGCGGCAACGTCGAAGCTAACTTGCATCCGCGGCAATCCTCATGCTCAGGTCCACGGCCACTGCGGAGTGCGTCAGGGCGCCCACCGAAATGAAGTCTACCCCGGCCAGCGCATACGCCCGCACCGTCTTCAGGCTCATGTTGCCGGAGGCCTCGATGGGAACTCCCGGAAGCGCCGCGCGGATCTGCTTGACGGCTTTCTTTGCAGCGCCCGGGGTCATATTGTCGAGCAGAATCGACTCCGCTCCACCCGCAATCGCCTGCTCCAACTCCTCCTGGGTGCGCACCTCAACTTGTACCACCTGGCCTTTGCTCCGGTTCTTCAACGCAGTCGCAAGAACTGCCGGAAGACCGCCGCCCAGGGCGATATGATTGTTCTTGATCAAGATGCCATCCTGCAGGTCGAGCCGATGATTCACACCGCCCCCACAGCACACCGCGTACTTGTCGAGAGCCCGCAGCCCGGGAATGGTCTTGCGCGTGTCCAGCACCTTGGTCTTCGTCCCGGCGATCTCCTTCACGAACTCATTCGTGAGGGTTGCAATGCCGCTCATGCGCTGCATCAGGTTCAAGATCACGCGCTCACAGGAGAGAATCGCCGCAGCCTTGTACCGGATCACGGCGACAGTCTGGCCCTTCTTGACCTTCACACCGTCAAAGATCTCCGGGTGACTGATTACCTCGAAGCGCCCAGCCGTTCCACTTATCTTGGCGAAGGCTTCGAGGAACACCGGTATGCAGCCCAGACCTGAGATCACGCATGCCTGCTTGGCGACGATCGTTCCGGTCGCCCGCAGCGTTGGGGAGACCGTCAACGCCGTCGTTACATCGTTCGCTGCCTTGTCTTCCGCCAGCGCCGCTTCAAGGATCGCTCGTACGCGCCTGCTCTTCCAGTCCATAGGGTCATCCTAAACCCGCACCCTGCATCCAACATTCCGATAGTTCAAAAGTCATCATCGAGACCGCAAGCCATGCTCATGTCTCTCTCGCACCAGTTCGCCTATCTCTTTCTTCTTGCGATGTCCATAGCTTGCGCCTCCTGGACAGTGACCCATGAAGAGATCTTCCGGGAGCCGCGCGAGTGGTGCAAGGATAAGAGTCAGAAGTGCAAGCCCCTGCCGGCGCGTAAATTCTTCTACCTCTTTACTTGCGAATATTGCTTCAGTCACTATGTCACACTTTTTTTTCTCCTTATTACGCGGTTCCAGATGCTCTACGAAGGATGGCGCGGTTATCTCATCGCCTGGTTCGCGCTGGTATGGATTGCAAACTGTTATATGAGCTTCTTCAACCGTCTTCGCCTGGACATCAAGCACGAGAACGTTGAAATTCGGCAGCTCGCGCAGGCCGACGATGCTCCTTCACTCGTCGAACCTTCGTAAGCGGGGGAGCCTGATGCATGTAACGACTGTGAACATTCAGAACGCCTGGCTGAAGCTTCAGGGCGGCCGCCGTCCTATCCAAGGCGTCCTTCTATGGGCCGCTGCGTTGCTTCTATCCGTGGCCTGTGGAGGGCAAGCTGTACCGCCGGCCAAGACTCCTCCTTCGCCATCACCAGGGGCAGTTGCTCCCCAGGTCGGCAGCACTCCGGGTGTCTTCACTGCGATCAATTTCGTAAATCCATTCAATCCCAACCTGGACTATCCGGCCTTGCAACCGTGGATCTTCGAAAATGTCGTCACCCACCGGTTCAACTACAACGATATGCTCTACGGTGCGACCATCAATGTCGATTACCAGCATGGCGGCTCCAACTTCATGGGCATGGACACGAACCTGAAGCCGAGATCGGTGGATGGCAACTTCGAAAATATCTCCGCCCTTACGCTGAACCTTACAGCAAACACCGATGTGCAGGGTGGCGGCACGCTCGATCTACGTACGAATCACTATGGCCATGGCGACACCGTCATGTTCACCTCGACCACCAACGCTACCGGCGGCAGCCGTGGAAGCGACGAGCACAACCGCGTCTTCCGTGTCTTCTCCCAGTTTCACGGCAACAACTACGGCATTCGTATTGCGACGCTGACGACTGATCCGCTAGGCGAGGCCATCCTGACCGCGCAGAAGAACGGTGACGGCACGCCGGAGGCCAGCCCCGGTCACGACCTGCGCGCGTCCATGGAGAACGGTCCGCTGCTCAATACCAACCCCGCCAAGGTCTATACGGCGGGCAATGTCGCCGAGGTCGAGATCTGTGCGGACCGTCCGCCAAGTGCAAAGTCTTACATGTGTGTCACGGGTGATGCGGCAACCGGCTGGACCACCCGCTATGGTATCTCCCGGTTGACGACGCTTGCGGCCGACATCTCCGATCGAGCGCCGGACCCGACCCACAGAACAGCAAAGATAGACGCCTTCGCGGCTGGTCCAGTATGCCTGGATGTTTCGGTGGCAAACGCCTCTATCTTCAAGGTCGGAGGCCTGTTCACCATCTCGTCGGCTGGCGACAACTTCGAGCAACCCACGGTGCTTGCAGTCGGCCGAACGACGATGCGTGCCTGCTTTGCCAAGCCTCATGCGGCCGGCGAGATTCTCAGCACCGGCGGTGCGGTCGGCCATGCGCTCAGCTTTCGAAACGACGACATGGCCCCGCACACCGTCCCCGGCGTCGACAATCAGAACGAGTCGTCCCTGCGCCTCGGCTATCCGATCGTCGCTTCGCTCGCCGGCGATGTGCTCATGGTCTGGGTCGACGCGGCCGGCAACGGCGGACAGCCGGAGCTGAAATCGCGTAGTTTCGCGGCCAGTATCCCGGTTCTTTCAGCAGCTTTTACGCCAGTCCTCGACCCGGTCACCCATGGCATCGCCGCGTGGACCATTCAAAGCAATGGCGACTATCACACCCGCTCGAAGACGCACGAAGGCGCCGATATTCTGCCCCCGCCCACAGTCTCATTTTCGCATAGCGCCTGCACCGTTCTGCCCGTGGCGCATACGGTCTATACAGTTGTGAATGGCAGCCAGGTCTCGATCAAGCCGGTCACCGATAAGCCAGGCAACTGTTCCTCCTTGCAGGTGTCACTGCAACAGGCGTATCCGAATCCTGCCAGCATCTATCCCATGCTCTGGGCCCGTAGTAATCGCGATCCCAACTTCGTCGAGTCCCGCTATTTGCGTGACATTGGCATGGGCGCCTCTACGAATGGGTACATGGTCGCGGGAGGCCTCTCGCCCGAATTCTCCGCTGGCGACCCGATAGAATTCGGCTACTGGTGGCAGCAATATGTCACGAGCGACATCACCCTGAGTTCCTGGATGAATAAGAGCAAGGCATACGGAAGCTACTTCAACATCAACTTCGATGGTGTCTATGGTGAGGCGATGCTGAAGCTGAGGAACTATACAAATCAGGTCGACTACTGGGGCACATTTGAGAACGGCTTCAACCCAGGTCTGCATGGCGAAGGCCGCATGCAGCCGCCCGTCGGATTCGAAGTAAGCGGACCAGTGAAGTATGGGCTTGTCATGCAAGTCCCCAGGCCTCGCGCTGGAACGGCCGAAGATGTAGGCGGCCTTCGCTTCTACTGCGGCAGCGGGCCGTGCAGCCATGGTATCTGGAACACCTACGACTGGATCAATGCTGAAGGCAAGGACCACGATCAGGCCGGATTTCGCTACGACCCTGATGCCTTTTCCCTCACCTTCTACGAACGTCACAATGGCCTTTTCACCGTGCCGGCCGGTATCGCGACATCATCGATCCGCAGCACCGCGTCCGATAATGCCGTGTCGATTGATCACGCCGCATCTCGCGACGGCAAGGGCGCACTGCGCCTGGGGACAATACAGCCGACCGGCATCCCCGACGTACCCTGCGACCCGGGCCACCGCTTCACCCAGAATCCAGTGGCGGGCAGCCCGGGTGTCGCCGACAGCTATCGTGTATGCCTCAAGGACGCGCAGGACCGGTACGCTTGGCACACCCTGGGCATCGTCAACTGAAAGAGCCCCACCCTACATCTCTGGCGGAAGCGCCGCGAGCGCAGCTTCGGCCTTGTCATGCAGCATCCGCGTCTCCGTCGATTGCTTCCGCAATCCTTCGACGATATGAGCCGGGGCCTTCGCCATGAACGTCTCGTTCCCCAACTGCCGTTCCGCCGCCGCAAGGCCTTTTTCGAACTTGGCAAGATCTTTCGTCAGCCGCTCCCGTTCCGCCGCGACATCGATCTGCCGTTCGTATAGGACCGCTACGTCAAATTCCGCCGTGCTTCGCGCGTTCTCGCCCGTGAGCGCGGCGGCAGCGAACTCAATCCCGCTCACCCGCGCCAGTCGCGCAAGCAGGGCTGTATGGTTGTCGGCGAGTGCAACCACACGATTGCTCGCGAAGACCATGATCGGTGCAGCCTCCTTCTCGGGAACCGTCATCTCTTTCCGCAGGCCACGCACGGTGACGATCAGCTGCTGGAGCACCTCCATCGCGGCCACGCTCGCAGCATCGGAGGCGATGTCCTCAGATCGCGGAAACCGCGTCAGAGCGATCGATTTCATCGGCGTAGCCTCGTCGTAGAAGGCGTGCCAGATCTCCTCCGTGATGAACGGCATGAACGGGCTCAGCAGTCGAAGCGCTGCTTCGAAGACCGCCAGCAGCGTCGTCAACGCAGCTGTCGCAGTCACAAGATCGGCGCCTTCGCCAAACTCCAGCCGCAGCTTGACGATCTCGATATACCAGTCGCAGAAGTCGCCCCAGAAGAACTGGTACACCGCACTCGAGGCCTCATCGAAACGGTACTGGCCGAGAGCGGCATCGACCGCGACCGACGCGCTATGAAGCTTTGACAGAATCCAGCGCGTCTCAAGCGGTGCGTCCTCAACATCACGCAATGCCTGCTGCAGCTTGCTCGGGTCGATATCAATCCCGGCCTCGCGTGCGCGATCGACATTCATGAAGAGAAAGCGCGCCGCATTCCAGATCTTGTTCGCAAAGGCGCGATTGCCTTCCGTACGTGCCTCGGAGAAGGCGATGTCTGTTCCCGGTGAAGCCATGCTGGCCAGCGTAAACCGCACTGCATCTGTGCCGAACCGTCCGATAATGTCGATCGGATCGATGACGTTGCCCTTGGTCTTCGACATCTTCTGCCGGTCCGCGTCGCGCACCAGCGCATGGATGTAGACCTCGCGAAAGGGAACGGCGTCCTTCAGTTCACGCTTGCTGCCGTCCGGCATGGGCACATCCAGCATGAAGTGGCAGCCGAGCATAATCATGCGCGCGACCCAGAAGAACAGGATGTCGAAGCCGGTCACCAGAAGCTGCGTCGGATAGAAGGCAGCAAGATCGGCAGTCGGCAGGCCTTCCTTAGGGGGCCAGCCGAAGACGGTGAAGGGAAGCAGTCCCGACGAGAACCACGTGTCCAGCACGTCGGTCTCCTGCACAATCTCATCCGAGTTGCAATGAGAACATGCCGCCGGGGTCTCCCGCGCGACCGTGATCTCGCCACACGCCCCGCAGTGCCACGCCGGGATGCGATGTCCCCACCAGAGCTGTCGCGAGATGCACCAGTCGTGGATGTTGCGCATCCACTCGTCGTAAGTTTTGCGATGCTGGTCCGGCGTAACTTTGATGTAGCCTTTCTCGACCGCCTCGATCGCCTTCTCCGCGAGCGGCTGGATCCTGACAAACCACTGCTTGCTGAGGCGCGGCTCGACGACGGTCTTGCAGCGATCACACCGGCCAATTGAATTGGTATGATCCCTTGCTGCCACCAGCAAGCCAAGCTCTTCGAGGTCAGCAAGGATCTGTGTCCGCGCCTGGTATCGATCAAGCCCCGCATAGACGCTCCCTTCAAGGGTGATGTGCGCGGTCTCGTCCATCACGTTGATGTTTGGGAGATTGTGCCGTTGTCCAATCGCAAAGTCGTTCGGATCATGCGCCGGTGTCACCTTGACCGCGCCGGTCCCGAACTCCGGGTTTGCCCAGTCGTCGGCAATCACGGGAATTTCACGCCCGATCAGCGGCAGCCGCAGCATCTTTCCGATCATCGCGGCGTACCGCTCATCGCTCGCATTTACGGCAACGGCAACGTCGCCCAGCATCGTCTCAGGGCGTGTCGTCGCGATCACAATCGACCCCGGGCCGTCCACTAGCGGGTACCGTATCTCCCAGATTTTGCCGTGCTGATCCTCGTGCACGACCTCAAGATCCGAGATCGCCGTCTGACAACTCGGGCACCAGTTGACGATGTATGCGCCACGGTAGATCAGACCCTGCTCATGCAGACGAACGAAGGCCTCCTTCACGGCGACGCTCAGCCGCTCATCCATGGTGAAGTATTCGCGGCTCCAGTCCACGCTCGCGCCTAACCGTTTCATCTGGTCGAGAATCGCGCCCCCGTAAACGCCCTTCCACGCCCACACGCGCTCTACAAACGCCGCCCGGCCGAGCTCCTGGCGCTTCGTGCCCTCGCCCGCAAGCTGCCGCTCAACCATAAGTTGCGTGGCAATGCCGGCGTGGTCCGTTCCCGGCACCCACATTGCTACCTCGCCCGACATGCGACGCCACCGTGTCAGGATGTCGATCTCCGTCTGCTCCAGCATGTGCCCCATGTGCAGGCGGCCGGTCACATTCGGTGGCGGCAGCAAAAGGGTGAACTTCTTCGTCGTAGCGGACGTATCACTGGACGTAAGGGGAGGCGTAACTACATCGAACAGGCGCTCACGCACCCAGTACTCGGCCCAGCGTTCTTCTATCGCGGTCGGATCGTATGCTTTCGGCAGTTCGTGGCTCATGGGTGCCTTAAGCGTAGCATCGACGGTGTACTCTCCGGCCTCCTGCACTCGACCCTCAACTTTCATTACGATCCGAGGCATTCATGTCCAGACTGCTCCTAGCCGCGATCCTGGCCTTTGTTGGTGTTTCGCACGTCTCCGCCGCTGGTTTACATGCATTCGCCACTATCAGCCAGAATCACGTCAGCCAGAATCAAGACCGAGTCACCCTCGGCGGCGACGTCACAGTTGCCGAGGGGGAGACAGCAGGCGACATCGCGTGCGCGTTCTGCTCGGTGCATCTGCACGGCGATGTTCGTGGCGATGTGGCTGTCCTCTTCGGCAACGTCACCGTCGATCAGGACCGCTCCATCTCGGGCGACGTAGCCATGCTGGGCGGGAAGCTCTCACTCGCGGACAGTGCCTCGATCGGAGGAGATCTGGCACTTGCTGGTGGCGACGTGGACCTTTCGCCCGAGGCCACCATTCGCGGAGACCGCATGGTGCTTCCTGGCAGGCTCTGGTTGCTGGTGCCCTTCGCGCCGCTGCTGATCCTTATAGGGATCGTCTGGCTGATCGTCTACTACGTCCGTCGCAGCCGCTATCCTGCGCCGTACACCCGAACGGGACGAGGCTTCTAAAGAAGATTTATCCGCTGATGCATCAACGACTGTTTAGACTGCGATGCAGGCTGAGTGCGTAAAGAAGGGATGCAGCCGTCAGCCGCTTCCCTCTTACTATGGTCGACCAGCGAAGTCAGGGTCTAGAAGGGATTGACCTTGTTCAGACCCTTCTTCTTCTTATGCTTGCTGGAAGATTCATCACTCTTGTCAAACTCCGGCTTGACCCGCTTACCGTTTGCCGGGGCAGCCTGTGCAGGCGGTTGCGTCCCAGGCTTGATGTCGTTGACCGCGTCTGGAGCGGGCGCAGCCGTTTCGACTGCAGGGAGCGGTGTCGCATTCGCGGGCGCTACGGCCCTCAGCCCTCCGTTGTCATCCGCGGAACGTGCAGCCGACGGCGACACGATCTCGACACCCATCGACGTGCTACCTGCACCGCCGGGACCTCCGCTGGCCGTTCCGGGCACCGCGGTCATCACCGCGGACGTGCCTGAGCCGCCCTGTTCCGTCGGCACCTCCTGCAACTGCAACGGCGCAGCGGGTGTGCCCGGAGCGGGTGTGCCTGCCGCCGCCGTAGCTGAGGCGTCATCCGTGACTGGCGCCGCAACAGGTTTCGCGGTGGCCGCGTTTGGATTCAAAGCGCTGTTGAAATCGTTGTAGACCTGCCGGGTCACCGTGGGAGCCAGCGTGGGCTTCGGATCGACAAGCGGCGCCTCGCCCATTCTTGCCGCCGTGACGACGTCGGGTTTACGGAACAGAATCAAGCCGACGCGGTCCGTCAGCTTGTACTGCGCCCGGCTGTTTTCAAGCGCAGTGCTGGCGGCCACTTGCTCCGAAGTCGGCGTAGGAATCGGCAGGTTCATCGCCGCGAGCCGGTCCTTCGCGTCTTCGACATGCGGCGCTGCCGAATGTTCGAGGACAACGCGCCGATATGCCGCGGAAGCCTGATCGTCATACACCTTTTCGAGCCGTGCCTTGCCAGCCTCCGGGAGCTTCAGTGTGCGCACATACCGGGCCTCGGCCGAGTAGGCGTCGCCGAGACCGATTAGAGCATCGTCCATGTGGCTGTATTGCGGATAGGTGTCGACGACCGTCTGATAACGTGCAATCGTTGCCGGCCAGTTTGCGTGGGTCGAGTAGAACTCGGCGATGCTGCTCTCGCGCGTCGCCATCACCTCCTGCACCTCGCGCAATCTCTGCTCCGCTGCGGGAACAAGGGTCGATTCCGGGAACTGCTGCAGCATCAGGCGATATTCTTCCTCGGCGTGCCGCGACTTCGCATAGTCCCGGTCCGGCTTGTCCATCTGGCGGAAGTAGATGTCACCAACCCGCATCTGGGCCTCGGCCGCCTCGGGCGCATTGGGGAAGAAGGTGATGAAGTCCTTGTATTCACTCTCCGCCTGCGTCAGCGCCGCGGTGCCGCCTTCCTTGTACCAGGAGTCGGCAATCGCCAGCTTGGCACGCATCTGGAACTGTGAATCGGGATAGGTGTTAAGCAGCGTTTGCAGGTCGAGCCGGGCGACATCGAAGTGTCCGCGCTTATTGGCGTCCAATGCCTTGTCGAAGAGCTGCTTATCGGGCAGCTTCGCATCGACCCCGACAAGCGGATTGTCCTTCTTATCCTTCCGTAACTGCTTCTTCGTATCCTTGGATTGAACGACCTTATCCTGCTTCTTCTCATCCCGGGTAAGCTTCGTCTTCTTGTCAGGAACAAGCACGGGATTGGAGTTCAGGGTGCCGTCCTGCGGTTGCGCGGTACTCTCCACAGGCGCGGGTGCAGTAGCGGGGTTCGATCCAACCTCCTGGGCGCTGCTGGGGAGACTGGTCGTCAACAGGGCGGCTACCGCGACTCCAGCCAGAAGGCCGGCACGCAGGCTGGGGAAAAAGGTGTGTGTCTTGATCAATCTCATCCGTCTCATCCGCAGTTCAACCTCATTGCCTCGCGTCCGCAAGGGGCGCCCAAGCTGCTTTCATTCTAAATCTTTCCGCAGATCGTGTTCCGAACCGCCGCCTGTATCCTGATGCGATCCTGGTGCGTTCAGCTCCGCTCCTGGTGGGCTCAGTCCTGTATGGACGGCACGGCAGTATGCGCCGCTAACAGAAGTTCCCGTGCATTCTGCTCCGTTCTACCTGGGCTGAAGACCGCGGATCCTGCAACCAGCATCTCCGCTCCTGCTTGGACGACGTGGGCCACGGTCTCGTGAGCGACGCCGCCGTCCACCTCGATCCGGTAGTTCAGACCCAGTTCCTCGCGCAACTCGGCCAGATGAGCGATCTTGTCGAGCGCCAACGGCAGAAATTTCTGGCCGCCAAAGCCCGGGTTCACGCTCATGACAAGCACATAATGCACCATCGGCAGCACCTCGATCAACATCTCGACCGGAGTCGCCGGGTTGATCACCACGCCCGGCAAGACGCCATGCTGTTCGATCAGTTGCAGCGTCCGGTGGAGATGACGGCACGCCTCCTGCTGCACGCTGATCATGTCCGCGCCGGCCTCGGCGAAGTCGGCAATGAACGCATCGGGATTTTCAATCATCAGGTGGCAGTCAAGCGGCAGCTTCGTAATGGGGCGCAAGGCCTTCACCATCGCCGGACCAAAGGTGATATTCGGGACAAAGTGGCCGTCCATTACATCGACGTGAACGATGGTGCCGCCGCCGCGCTCGGCTGCGGCAACCTCATCGGCAAGATGCGCGAAGTCGGAAGCAAGGATCGAAAAAGCCAGTTCAATCACGGTACGCTCAGCCTCTCTGAGGCGGTCTGTCATGCGATCAGCCGCTAGGCAGAGTGTATCAGCGGTCCGTCGCCGGTTCGTCGTCCCGGAGGGCGCGCCGGCTGGTAAAGCTCTCCGGCGCCTCCGCCTCTGGAAGAGTATTGCGGGCATTTTGTGGAACCACCGGAACCGTCCGTTCCACGTCCGGGCGTCCTTCGTGCAGGATCCGAACCTTGGCCCCTCTGGCAAGCTCGCGCTGCGTCTCCGTCATCACCGCGGGTTCGCCAAGGACCATGCGCGCCGCCCCGCGCAGAATCCTCCGCAGCGGCCAGCTTCCGTCCATGTTGGGAAAGAAGATTTCGCCAGTTCGCTGCTTCTCCGGCCGGTAGTACCAGCGGCGCAGCAGAGAGAGGTGATCGCTCAACATGGCAACATCCATGCCGCTCTGCAACCGGCCGCTCTGCAACCGGCCGCTCTGCAACCGGCCGCTCTGCAACCGGCCGCTCTGCAACCGGCCGCTCTGCAACCGGCCGCTCTGCAACCGGTTGTTTTGTATCTGTATCTTCATCTTCGCTTCAAGCGCAGCGAGCGTTCGTGCCGCCCGATCCTCCGGGTTGTCGCCATGCAAGGTCGCGGCGACAGGATCGAGAGCCGCCGCGGATTTTGTTCCGTCCTCAGCGAGTGGAACTGCCTGCAGCATTAAAGGCTGCGCAAAGAGGCTGCTGCCGACGCTCGTCTGCTCCTTCACAGCGCGAACCCCCAAGGTCAAGAGCCGCTCCGGCCCGGTCACGTAGCCGCCGTCGAGCAGGAACACCGCCGCACTCTGGCCATCGTCCGCATGGTCGATGTGCGCGGCAGCCTGCACCATCACGGCGCGCAACGCTGGAACCGGACGCACGAGTGCGTCGGCCAGCGCCGCTGCCGTCTTGACCTTCTGCCACTGCGTGTGGAGCGTGGCGGCCTTCTCGAACTCCATCTCGGCGGAGGCCCGGCTCCGCTCCGCGCTGATGGCGGCCAGCATGGATTCGCCGCCCGTATCGAAGAACGCCTTCACCGCCGCTGCCTCTTCAGCGTACTGCTCCGGGGTGCAGGACTCGTTGCACGGCGCCAGGCACTTCTTCATCTCCTGGTAGACGCATCCCGGGTGCTCGGGATAGGGTTGTAGATCCTCATAGCAGCGGCGCAGCTTGAACAGGTCAAGCACCGCATCGCAGTATCGCTCCGCCGCAGACCGTGACGGGAACGGCCCGTACATGTGTGCCAGGCCGCGCTTCGACAGCTTGTTGGTCGAGTAAACCCGTGGTTGTCGATTGTCCATGGTCAGGCGCAGGAAGTACGGCGTGTGCAGCTTCAACCCCCGTCGCGCCTCGGCATATCCAAACTGCGCAGCCGCCGCATGGTAGAGCACCAGCGTCGATTCGAACTCCGAACCGGTCACGCAATACTCGATGCGAACCACTTTATCGCGAAGATTCAGGCGCTTCGATTGCGATTCGGGCGGAGCAAGCAGCCGTGTCATTCTGCGGCGCAGGTCAGCCGTTCGGGTCAGATACGGCTGATCTCCCTCCCGCGCTCCGTACAGCGCGAAGACACCGGGTGCGGCAGGAACCGCCCGAAGTGTCTCGCTCGCGCTCTCCGGATCAAAGGCGACCGACTCGCCGGATTGGAACAATGCCGCCACGGCTTGATTGTAGTCGGGCTTGTAAGCGGGTACGAGAGAGTTGTCGCTATGATGAACCTGATCAGCCGATCTCACAATTACCCTGGTCTTCTCTAAGGGAGAAATCGCAATCGGGAGGTCACAAGGTCGAGACACATGTCCCAAAGCGATCTGTGTACCGAATTCATTCAGGCGAACGGATTACAGTTCGAAGTGCTCACCTGTGGCGCCGGCGACACCCTGGCCCTGTGTCTTCACGGCTTTCCTGAGGTTGCGCTGAGCTGGCGGGAGCAGATGCTCGAACTCGCCAATATGGGCTATCGCGTGTGGGCGCCAAACCAGCGCGGTTATGGCAGGAGCAGCCGTCCGCCGGAGATGGACGATTATGCAATCGAGCATCTGATGAACGACGTGGCCGGGTTGATTGACACGTCGGGTGCCACGAGAGTCATACTGCTAGGGCATGACTGGGGAGGCATCGTGGCGTGGTGCTTCGCCACACGCAGACTGCGTCCGCTCGAGCGCCTGGTCATCATTAATGTCCCGCATCCAGTCTGCTTCGCGCGCAGCTTGAGCCGCCCTGGGCAGATGCTTCGATCGTGGTACGCCGTGGCCTTTCAGATACCGATGCTGCCGGAGTGGATACTCCGCCGCAACGGCGCACGCGGCGTGGGCGACGCCATGCTCCGCAGTTCTACCGCGCCGGAGCGGTTTCCCGCAAGCCTCATCGAAGCCACATGCAGCAACGCAGCGCAGCCCGGGGCGCTGAAAGCAATGATCCATTGGTATAGAGCTTTTCTGCGCGGCGGCGGCCTGCGAAGGCAGTTGCGGCGGGGATTCCCGCAGATCGACATTCCGACTCTTCTACTCTGGGGCGAGCAGGACAAGTTCCTGGCGAAGTACACCACGGAGGGCACGGATCAGTTCGTTCGAGAGCTGACCGTACAGTTTCTACCCGGAGTCTCCCATTCGGTCCAGCAAGATGCGACCGAACGATGCAATGAAGAGCTGCGATCTTTTCTTGCACTTTGAGGCTGCCCAGTCCTACGACCCGGCGATCGTCATGCCTTCGACCCGGATGGTGGGCGATGCGCTCTTGCCGCGAAAGACGAGATCGTTCCCGATGGCAACAATGTTCCGGTACATATCCTTCAGGTTTCCGGCAATGGTGATCTCTTCGACCGGGTAGGCAAGCTCGCCATTCTCGATCCAGAGCCCGCTCGCGCCCTGCGAGTAGTCGCCGGTGACGAGATTCACGCCGAAGCCCATCGTCTCGGTCACGTAGAGCCCATCCTGGACATCGCCGATCAACTGTTCCGGCGTGAGCGTTCCTGGCTCAAGATAGAAGTTACCAGCCCCGATCCCCGGGTTGCCGGCCAGGCCGCGCGACGCGTTACCGGTCGATGCCATGCCCAGTTTGCGGGCGGTGTAGGTGTTCATTACGTAGTTCTTGAGGATGCCGTTTTCGACAAGCACCGTCCGGCGCGTCGGTAGACCTTCGCCATCAAACGGCGATGTCCCGAACGCGCCGACGCGCATACCATCTTCATCCGCGGAATCGAAGTCGAAGACGAGCGTGCCGTCATCGACGACTGTAACGTTCTCACCCGCCACCCGCTCCCCCAGCATCTCCGAAAAGAAGCTCGCGTGCCGGTAGATCGCATCCCCGTTGGCGGCTTCAAAGATGTTGCCGATGATCGAGCGCGCAATCTCGGGTGAGAAGACGACCGGAGCCTTCTGCGTCTTCACCTGACGTGCACCGAGCCGGCGCAGTGTGCGTTCCGCCGCGATCCGGCCTATCTCCTCCGGCGACTCGAGTCGCTTCACCGTGCGCGAGCTCGAGTACCAGTAGTTCCGCTGCATGCTGCCCTTCTCGTCCTCAGCGATGGGCGCGACCGAGAAACCGCAGTAGCTGCGTTGATACGCACCGGTGAAGCCGCGGGAGTTCATCAGGATCTTGTGCGACGTTGCGGTGTCGAAGTCGCCGCCACCGGAGTTCTGGATGCGGGTGTCGAAGGCCATTGCGGCCGCTTCGGCGCGACGGGCAATCTCGATGCGCTCAGCCGGCGCCTGCTCGTTTACATCCTCGAAGTAGAGCGCTAGGTCGCCCTCCAGTGTGCCAAATGCTGCAGCTTCCGGTAACCCGGCGAACGGGTCTTCGCTGGTGATCTTCGCCAGCGTGATGGCACCCTCCACGAGCCGGTGAATGCTCTCCCGGGAGAAGTCGGAAGAAGATGTGCTCGCCGTTCTTTGCCCGATGAAGACGCGCAGCCCGACAGCACGCGATCCCGACTCCTTCAGCATCTCCACCTGTCCGAGCCGCACCCGCGTCTCGAACTCGTCCCCCTCATAGACCAACGCTTCAGCATCGGACGCACCGGCTTTAAGCGCCTTTGAGAGGACGTCGGCTGCGAGTTGTCTAAGATCGGAAGTGAGGATATTTGAGGCGGGAGTGGCTGAGACCAAAGCTTCGTACCTCGATGGCGTGGTTACCGCACCGGCGACGCGGAGATGCGTGGCTCGCGGCCATCGGTCGCCTGCTGAAAATGGATGCCGCTCGGGCAAAACTCCGAGTCACTCTTGGACTTGTGCTTCATATGATGCGCCGGGCCCTCGGCGGTGCGGACGTTCAGCTTCACTGAACCGAAGCAATCCTTGCAGCGAAACTCGGTATCGCTGTCGGCCAGCGCGTCGATAACGGTCTTCAACTTCCAGAACGGCTCATACCCGCCAGCAGCGCGGACACGGCGACGCTTTACCTGGCATTCGTGGATCATCTCGCGTTCGGCTGCCATCCTTCACCTCAAAGTACATGACTCAAACTGGATCGTGAACGGTACTTTCCACAGCACAATAGGAAGTGTATGGGCTACTCCACTGGATGCGACGAGACGTGCGGCTCGCGTCCGTCGGTGGCCTTCTTGAAGAGCAGACCGCCAGGGCAGTACTCGGAGTCCGCCGTGAGCTTATGCTCCACGTAGGCTACGGTGGCTGCCTTGCCGTTGCGGCCCAGCAGCTTGACAGCTCCAAAACAGTCCTTGCAGCGAAACTCGGTGTCGCTGTCGGTAAGCGCTACAGCAACACTTTTGACCTTCCAGAACGGTTCATACCCGCCACCTTCTTTGACGCGACGGCGTTTTACTTCACACTCATACATCTTTTCGCGTTCGGCTGCCATGATTATCCCGTTCCCCCGACCGTCATGCGGTCGAGCTTTATCGTTGGCATGCCTACACCGACCGGAACGCTTTGCCCGGCCTTGCCGCAGGTGCCGATGCCTTCATCGAGCGCAAGGTCGTTGCCCACCATCGAGACGAACTTCAGTGCTTCAGGACCGTTGCCAACCAGGGTTGCACCCTTGACCGGTCGCGTGACGACGCCATCTTCAATGAGATAGGCCTCGCTCGCCGAAAAGACGAATTTGCCATTCGTGATGTCCACCTGGCCGCCGCCGAAGTTCACCGCGTAGATCCCGCGCTTGACACTCTTGATGATGTCCTCGGGCACATCCTCCCCGTTGAGCATGTAGGTATTCGTCATGCGCGGCATAGGGATGTGATGGTAGCTCTCCCGCCGTCCGCTTCCCGTGTTCGGCATCCCCATCAGCCGCGAGTTCAGCTTGTCCGACAAAAATCCTTTAAGGATGCCGTTCTCGATCAGGACCGTCTCCTGCGTGGGATGACCCTCATCGTCCATGTTAATGGACCCGCGCCGATTGGGCATAAGACCGTTATCGACGACCGTGACCTTGCTGCTCGCCACCTGCTGGCCGATAAGTCCGGCGAAGGCGGAGGTCTTCTTCCGGTTGAAGTCGGCTTCAAGGCCGTGACCAACCGCTTCGTGCAGCAGCACGCCGGGCCAGCCGGGTCCTAGAACGACTGGCATCTCGCCCGCCGGAGCATCGATCGCTCCAAGCTGCAGGATGGCCGTACGCGCAGCCTCCCGAGCAAAGTGTTCCGGGCTCTTGTCTGTCTCTCCGGGGCCGCGAGCGCTTTCAAAGAAGGCCATCGCAACCCGGCCGCCGCCGCCCGAGGTGCCGCGCGCCGTATTGATGCCGTCCTTCGCAATTACGAAGACGTTCAACCGGGCGAGCGGCTGCGTGTCGCTGGCAAAGGTGCCGTCCGACGCGGCCACCAGGATGCGGCGCAGTTCGTCATTGAAGCCGGCCCGGACCTGCGTGATCCGCGAATCGTAGGCGCGCGCAGCCTTGTCAGCCCGCTGAATCAGCACCAGTTTGGCAGCAATCTCGGCATCTGCCGTCGCGCCGGCCACCGGGTAGAGGGCAGGCGTCTCGGTATGACGAAAGCCGCTCATCAGCTCTTTCGCCGGTCCACTCGCGATCAAGGCCGCTGTCCGTGCTGCGCGCAGCAGCCGCTCGCTCGAGAGATCGTCGGTGTAGGCGTAGCCGGTCCGCTCACCCGACACCACGCGGATGCCGCAGCCGACGCTGATGCCCTGGCTGGCCGACTTGACCAGCGACTCGTCGATCCCCAGCGAGGTGGAAGTGACCGACTCGAAATAAAGGTCGGCAAAGTCGCCGCCGGCAGAGAGCGCCTCGCCAAGACATCGCTCCATCAGGCGTTCTGAGAGGCCGAGCTTCTCAATGAAATATTGCTTATGATCGGAGGCCAAAGATGTCATCTACTTGATTTTAGGCTTCAAAGTGGGCCGCGGCAAATGATACACGTCTCATCGGCCCCGCGATGGATCCGGCGAGGCCGCCACGTTCACATCCAGAAAGAGGCTTTTCAGCTCGCCCGCATAGCAGTTGCCGTCCATCGCATAGGTCTTCGCGCAGGCGCCGGTGATCTCCGGGCGTCGTGGCGACTGCGCGTATTGCCACACGTCTGCATCGGGCGTGCCACTCGCCGAGAGAGGCGGCGGCTGAAGCGTGCAGCCTGGTGCAGGGGGACACGCGTCCTGGTAGACCCACATCGCAACCTCGTGCAGATGCTGGGCGCGAATGTGCTCACGGATGTCCTGCACGGTTGTAATCGTCTGGCCCGCTCCCTCGTTCACGATCTGTCCGCTGGTATAGACGCCTGCCCGGTAGCCGGAGGTCGTCACGGTCTCGGTCCACGCGAGCACGTAGGCCATCTGCTCGGGCAGCAGCCGTCCTCCCTCCTCCTGGTCGAGAAAGATGGCGGTTCGCGGCGGAAAGTGTTCGCGCGTGGCTGCCGAAATGGCGGCCGCCCCATCGGCGCGGCCGAGGGCCGCGGCAGGCATCCGAGAAGCTTTGAGCTGGTGATCGAGCTTGCCGTTCGCCAGTACAAGAAAGCCAAAGCCCTGCTGCAGCAGAAGCGCTCGCTTGCCCGTCCATCCGTTACTTCGTGCGCCGGGCGGGTCTGTCAGCCAGTACCCGGCAAAGGAAAAGTACTTGCGCAGGGATGCCAGCGCCGCATCGCCGGGATAGTCATTCCGATCGAAGCCGACATACCCCTGCGCCGCGGTATGCGACGGAACGGCATGCGCCGCCATCATCTCAGAAGCCGGCTGGGCGCAGGCCGTCGCCCTGACAGTCAGTGTCATTGCCACGACCGCCAGCATGGTTGCTATCGCGAAGCAGGTTCTCTGCGCTTGGGTCGACATCCTGGAGCCTCTGCGTAAGGTTACACAGGGCTGTGCTACCTTGCACATGAAGAGTCCTCGTGCAAGCCGCATAGGTCCCGCATCTCTGCGGTACTGCATTTCCTTCTGTACTTAAAGAAAGTAGTTGCCAGGAGCTTCCTTGAGCACTGATTTCCAGAGCATCGATTTCCGCTATCCCATAGGCACATTCCAGCGACCGGAGTCTGTGACGCCTGAAGCGCTTCGGAACGCGATCGCAACGCTCGCCGAAACCCCTGGTCTGCTGCGCAACGCCGTCGATGGTCTGGACGCAACCCGGCTCGCGACTCCCTATCGCGAGGGTGGCTGGACGGTGCGCCAACTTGTTCATCACGTCGCCGACAGCCACATGAATGCGTTCATTCGCCTGCGCCTCGCCCTTACCGAAGACTGGCCCATGATCAAGCCGTACAGCGAGAAAGCCTGGGCGGAGCTGCAGGATGCGGAGGCGCCGATCGAGTGGTCGCTCGATCTGGTGGAGGGCCTGCACGCCCGCTGGGTCATGCTCCTGTCCTCGTTGAAGGACAAGCAATGGCAGCGCGGCTTCGTCCACCCGGCGAACGGACGCATGGCGCTCGACATCGCAACTATGTTGTACGCCTGGCACTCGCGGCATCACCTCGCCCACATCACGCATCTGCGCGCCAAAGAAGGCTGGTAGCCGGCCATGCGGCAGTCCTCTCCAGGTCGTCCTTCCTTCCTGGCAGAGACCCCAGAGCAGACTGTCGAGCAGATTGCCTTGACCCTTGAGGCATTCCTCGCCGAACATCCGGGTGCGTTCGTCCTTGAAGATGGTAAGACGCTCTTTGCGATGCATGAGGCGAAGTACACGCTCGCGACCGAGCACGGCCGCTGCACGCTGCACCTCTGGAGCGAGGAGCGCAATCTGGTCCGCCGCGTCAGCGCCACCATCCTGCGAAACGGTGTCCTGCGCCTCAGCACGCACCGCTTCGGCCAGGCCCGGCCCCAGACCCTCGAGCTTGTCCCGGACCGCGACCGCCGCACCCCGTCGTCCCGCGAGGCCACACGCACACGCTATCTCCGCGTCCTGGACCGTGTTCTGGTTCGCAGCTTCCCCGACTGGAAGACCGATGCCTTCCGGACCGCGATGGACCTTGAGAAGAGCTTCGGCCCTGCCTATGCCCGTGGTTCGCTCGTGCGGGGCCAGAAGGCCTGGGCCGTTATTGCCGTCAATGAGGAAGAGCCGTCGGCAACCATCGACGGCATCCTGACCCTTGGGATCTTATGGCTGCATCACTGCCGCGAGCAGGCTGGCGGAAGACGGCTCTTCCAGGGTCTGCGCATGATCGTTCCGCGTGGCATGGCGACCCTGACTGTATCGCGCCTGGCCTGGCTCAACCCCGATGCCGCGCAGTGGGAGCTCTGGGAACTCGACGAGCGCAGCGAAGAACTGCACCAGCGCGACGCAGCGGACCACGGCAATCTGGCCACGCGGCTGGTGCGCGCGCCCGACGAGCAGGCGGCGCAGGATCGCTTCGCCGATGCAGCCGCGCGGGTCATGATGCTCGTCCCCGAAACCATGCGCGGCACCGTCGAGCAGCGCGTTCGCAGCGGGACCGAGCTCGCCTTCCTGCTGCACGGCTTGGAGTTCGCCCGCATCCGCATGGGAGTCTCGGCAACCTCGTTCAACCGCGCCCTCGAGACGACCTTCGGCGCCGGAGCCAACGAGACCCCGCTCACCGAAGAGAACGAAAGTCAGCTCCGGGAGTTCACGGCCAAGCTGTTTGCGCGCCGCAATGCCGGCGGCGATCACCGCGACCCGCTCTACCGCATGCAGCCGGAGCGCTGGCTCGAGAGCGTTCTCCGCCGCAATCTTGCCGCGCTCGATCCCCACCTGGACCCCGCGCATGTCTACACCCAGGTGCCCGCATTCGCGGCAGCCGATCGAGGAATGCTGGATCTCCTCGGCGTCAGCCAGGATGGCCGGCTCGCCGTCATCGAGCTGAAGGCCGACGAAGACCTGCACCTCGCCCTGCAGGGGCTGGACTACTGGGTGCGCGTGCGCTGGCATCATCTCCAGAATCCAGATCAGTCGACCGGTCTGGGCGAGTTCCAGAAGCTGGGCTACTTCGCGGGCTTGTTCCTGTCTCCCGAGGCCCCACGGCTCTATCTCGCGGCACCCGCCCTGCGCATCCATCCGGCCACAGAGATCGTGCTGAAATATCTTTCGCCCCGGGTCGAGTGGACGCTCGCCGGTCTCGACGAACGCTGGCGCAACCAGATCAAGGTGGTCTGGCGAAAGCGGACACTTCACAGCTAGAGCTCCTCGCCGTAGAAGCAGCCGTCGTTTACCCTAGAACCACCAGACCATGACCGACGCTATTCCCGAACTCCTCACCTTCCAGGATCCCGCCCTCGACGCCGCCTTTGATGCGCTCGCTGAAGAGGTTCGGTCCACAGACGCGACCGATCCCGAAGCCTTCCGTCTTTACTGGCTAGGTCGCAAGCAGGGGCGCCTCAAGCTCCTCAGCGAAGCCTGGCTGAAGTCCGCTCCGCCCGAGGCCCGCAAGCCTCTCGGCATTCGTTTTAACCGGCTGAAGCAGCAGATCGAAGCCGTGCTCGATACACCCGCCACACGCATGGCTTCTGCAGCCCAGGGCATCGACATCACCCTCCCCGGCACCCTCCGTGCTCCCGGCATTCCCCATCCTCTCCTCAAGACCATGCACGAGATTGTTCAGGTCTTCCACCACCTCGGCTACTCCACCAGCCTCGGCCCGCAGGTCGAGACCGACTTCTACAACTTCGAAGCCCTGAACTTCCCCCCCAACCATCCCGCCCGTGATACCCAGGACACGCTTGTGATCGCCGGGCAACAGTCTCGTCCGGCGCGTGAGCGGCTCCTGATGCGCACCCACACCAGCCCCGTCCAGATCCGGACCATGATCGACCAGGCTCCGCCTATCCGCATCGTCATCCCCGGCAAGGTCCACCGGAACGACGCCGCCGACGCCACCCACTCTCCCATCTTCCACCAGGTCGAGGGCCTTTGCGTCGACAGCAACATCACCTTCTCCGATCTCAAGGGCACGCTCGACCACGCCATGAAAGCCCTCTTCGGCTCCGGAGTGAAGACAAGATTCTTCCCCAGCTTCTTTCCCTTCACGGAGCCGAGCGCCGACGTTCAGATCTCCTGCATCTTCTGCGCCGGCAAGGGCTGCCGCAAGTGCAAGCACTCCGGCTGGATCGAACTCCTGGGCTGCGGCATGGTCGACCCCGCCGTCTTCGCCGCAATCACCGCGGAGCGGCGCAAGCTCAATCCCGCGGACAATGCGTATGACCCTGCACAGATCACCGGCTTTGCCTTCGGCATGGGCGTTGAACGCATCGCCATGATCCAGCACGGCATTACCGACATCGGCCACTTCTACACCGGCGACATGCGCTTCCTCGAGCAATTCGCATGAAGCTACACCGGCCACGCAGGCCTCAGTCGTGCAGGAGGAGGCTGACCCGTGAAAGCTCATCTGCATCGAAGCGGAAATGGGACCTGAGCTGCTTGCTGCTTCGAAAGCGATCATTGAGTACCTGGCCAGAGGTGTCGAATTTGCCGCTGCCCTTATCATTGGGCTGGCCGCCGTAGAAGCGACCATTAAATCAATCTCCTTGTTCTTCCGTCGCGACGCACCTCCCGAGCTGAAGATCCAGGTACGTCTTACCTTTGCCCGCTGGCTGGCGGTCGCGCTCGAGTTCGAACTCGCCGCCGATATCCTGAACACCGCCGTCACGCCCAGCTGGAGCGATATAGAAAAGCTGGCCGCCATCGCCACCCTGCGCACAGCACTCAACTACTTTCTTGAGAAAGAGATTCAACAGGAGTCCAAGCCCGCGCAGAGAGCAGCGGAACAGGTCACGCTACGCGGCTCCGCAGACCCGCTGGAGGCCGCCGCTCATGGGAAACCTTGAAGCCACCTACGTTGCGCTTGGCGGCACCATCATCGAACTGCTCGCCGCGATCGTTGTAGGCCTTCACGCTGCGTGGGCACTAATTCGTATCGTCACCGGACACGGAAGTGATGAAGCGCGCCTGCTGATAGCACGTGGTGTACTTGCAGCGCTTGGCTTCAGCATCGCCGGCACGCTGCTCAAAACCATCGCCCTCCAGAGTTGGGCTGAAATCCGGATGTTTGCATTCGTCCTTCTGCTGCGAACGCTCCTGAAGCAAATATTCCGGTGGGAGCAGACGATGATCACCCATAGGTTGGCTCCTCCTCAAAGCTGAGCACCGGTGCCTCAGTGATCAGCCGCTGCTACATACGAAAAGCCGGACCCTCATGAAAATCAAAATTAGCTCGTCCCGCATGAACGCACGAAGGCTTTTCGCTCATCGCGACGACCAGCAGCTTGTGGGAGAACTTCACGCTCTGGGGCGTTCTCCCCCCGGCCATCTAGCATCGTGCTACACCGGATCCTCCGACAACTCAGGGCTCGAAGTCTCTCAAGGCTGTTCTAACTTGCCTTTTCACTATCTTGCGTCAGCTTTGCTCTCGCTTCTCCTTGTACCCCTCACAGCCCGTACGGCCACCGGCACGCACCTTCACCTATCTCACCGCCGTTCCGACCACGCTGTCAGTTTCAAGGCCAACTCCGCCATGGACGTCTTCGACGTTCCCCATTCGGTAGACTAGAAGCCATCAACTCATGAAGATTCTTACAAAGTGGCTGCGCACCTACGTCCCCAACATTCCTGTCGACGACCAGCAGTTAGCCGCCGACCTCACTCTCCGCGGCATCGCCGTCGAAGGCGTGCACAACCTCGGCTCACTCGCCTCTGGCGAACCAGCCGGTCATCTCTTCGAGATGGACATCACCACCAACCGTGTCGACGCCATGAACCACTACGGCATCGCCCGCGAAGCCGCCGCTATCTACAATCTGCCTCTCGCGCCGCTCAACACCAAGCTCCCCATCGGAACTCTCGTCGACGCGCCTTTTCCCGTCCGCATCGCTCCCGATGCCAAAGGCCTCTGCGGCCGCTTTACCGCCCACGTCCTCCGCAACGTCACCATCGCTCCCAGTACCAGTCCTATAGCCGACTTCTTCGCCCTCCTCGGCCAGAAGCAGATCTCGAACGCCGTCGACGCCTCCAACTTCGTCCTCCTCGGCATGGGTCACCCCACCCACGCCTTCGACCTTGACACGCTCGACGGCGGTATCGTCGTCCGTCTTGCGAAGCAGGGAGAGAAGCTCAAGCTCCTCGACAGCACGGAGCGCAGCTTGGAACCAGATGATCTGGTGGTCGCGGATGAGACGAAAGCCCTTGCCCTCGCCGGTGTCATGGGCGGCTGGGACTCCATGATCACCCCCGCCACGAAGAACATCCTCGTCGAGGCCGCCTGGTTCGATCCCGCGAGCATCCGCCGCAGCGCCCGCCGCCACGGCCTCCACACCGATGCCAGCCACCGCTTTGAGCGGGGTGTCGACTTCAACGCCGCCCCGATCGCCAATGCCCTCGTCACCCAGCTCATCCTTCAGAGCGGAGGCAAGCAGAGCGGAGCCAAGATCGAAGGCGAACTCATCGACATCCTCGACCCCGACGTTGCCGCCCGCACCGCCGATCGGCCGCCCATCGAGATCTCCATCTATCAGGTGCAGCGCCACCTCGGAGCTACCATCGACTCCGAGGGCATCACCGCCGGGATCGTCGCCCAGCACCTCACCTCGCTGGGCTGCAATCTCCTCCTGCACGGTCTCGACATTTACCTAGCCAAACTCCCAAGCTGGCGCCTCGATCTCGAACGCGAGATCGATCTCGTCGAAGAGGTCGCCCGCGTCTATGGCTACAACCGCTTCGCCAACACTCTGCCTGCGCCCGGCATCGTCATAGCTCACCCGATCGCCGCGAAAGCGGACGCCGTTCGCACCCGCCTGCTCGCCCTCGGATACAGCGAAGCCATTTCAAGCACCTTTGCCTCGCAAGCCGACAGCGACCTCTTCGCCTCCAGGGCAAAAGGCACCATCGCCATGGAGAACCCGCTCTCCGGCGAGGCGACTCTCCTTCGCTCTTCACTGGTTCCCGGCATGTTGACCATGCTCGCGCACAATCTTAATCGCGACATCAAAGACGTGCGTCTCTTCGAGCAGGACCAGGTCTTTATCGGCTCGACCGACAGAGTCGACGAAACGGCCAGCCTTACCCTCGGCCTTACCGGGATGCCGCCCGCGACGCCGGTCTACACCGCCGCGGATGCCCCCTTCTACGAACTGAAGGGCATCGTTGCATCGCTGCTCGCTCTCTTTGAACTGGATGGACATACCGTCACGTTTACGGCGGATCACCCCGAGTGGCTGCAGTCCGGACGCTCCGCGACCGCACACCTTGGAGACATTTCGATTGCTCACTTCGGCGAGCTTGCCTCGCAGCAGAGTCAGCAGCGCAAGCTCCGCCAACCTGTCTTCCTCGCAGAGATTGACCTCGCCCGCCTATACAGCCTGCCGCTCCGCACAGTGACGGCCCGTGATCTCTCCCGCTTCCAGGAGGTCGAGCGCGACTTCTCCTTCACCTTCCCCGATACCATACCCTGGCAAATGATCGCCGCCGCCATCCGCGTACTCGGCATCGCCGAGCTCACCCGCCTGACTCCGACCGAAATCTTCCGCGATCCGAAGGGCCATTCCGTTCCGCCGGGACACTACGCGCTGCTGCTGCGCTGCATCTTCCAGTCAAGCGAACGCACCCTGCACGAGGAAGAGCTGACCGGCTGGTGGGCGGGAATCATCACCGCCCTGACCGGCCTCGGCGGGACCATTCGCGCGCCGGAATCGACGCTTCCTGCGGCCGCAAGAAGCTGCTAACCTGATACTGTTTCCAGAGGCATGCCGATGTTGAATACCTGCACGGTCATGGGCTTCATCCCGACTAAAAATGCCGCGAAGGCACGAGCCTTTTACGTCGATCTGCTCGGCCTTCGCTTCATCAGCGAGGACCCCTTCGCCATCGAGGTTGAAGCGAACGGCACACCGATCCGCATCGTTAGCGCGCCAGACTTCACGCCACTTTCATTTACGCTTCTTGGCTGGAAGGTTCCTGACATAGTTGCCATCGCTCAGGAGTTGACGGGCAAAGGTGTGGTCTTCGAGCGATATAAGTGGTTCGAGCAGGACGCCTATGGTATCTGGACCGCTCCGGGTGGAACGCAGATCGCGTGGTTCCGTGACCCTGACGGCAATACCCTCTCCCTCTCGCAGCACATGTAGAAGCATTACGATCAGCAGAAGGCACACCTTTTACGGCGTGCACCGGATCTTCAGAACTCGCAAGGCAGTCCTGCCGGACGAGCGCCCTACGCGGGCAGCGGTCATTTCGTGGCGTGTGATCGCGTTGCCGGTGCTCCCGTTGGTCGCAAACACTGTTCGTGCCGACCAGCGGGAGGTCCCAAGAGGCTAACCTGCCACGACCGGTAGACACGTCACGAAGTGACCGCCGCCCGCGCAGGGCGTCCGTCCAGTTTCCGGACAGGTTTTAAACAAAGAACCGGTTCCCGCGGTAGACGCAGGAACCGGTGTCATACAACGTTCATCTTAGTAACGTGTGGTCGTACCGGGCGTGATCCTTCCTTCGCCGACCGTCTCATCCCGATCGAGCGTAGTCGCCGTTGAAGACGTGCCAGTCCGATTCGTCGTCTCGACGTCATCGCTCGGCGAGAGATTGCCAAATGTGCCGCGACCGCCCGAGGTGTCCGATGACCCCGCTTCGCCGGATGAAGCAACATCATGAGCACCGGTATTCTTCAGCGCATCCTTCGCCCGTGAGATCTCATCGGACGTGTCGCAATGTACGGACAGCAGCGTACCGCCATCCTTGACTGCGCCTTCGAACCGCTTGGCCTCATACTCCGGAATTCCCATGCCGACAAGCGCGCCAACAACTCCACCTACGGTCCCGCCCACGCCAAGACCGGCGAGCGCTCCCATAATCGGGCCCGCAGCGATCAGCGGTCCAACGCCCGGGATGGCAAGCGCTCCGATACCGGCCAGGAGACCGAGCGTCCCTCCAATAGCCCCGCCTGCCGCGACACCTGTGGTCGCGCCCTCGGGAGCCTTCGTGTTCTTCTCGTGCGCAAAGGCGCGGGTACTTTCATCATCAGGCAGCAGGACCGAGATGTCGGAGTTGTTGAAGCCGACGGAGAGTAGATGATCGACCGCTTTTTCGGCGGTTGCGGGTGTGGCATAAATACCGAATACTGCCGTGTTCTTGCTGGACATAAGTTTCTCCTGGGGGGATCGAGGTGAGCAGCGAACTGCGTGGGCGTTACTGTTTAACTGTCAGTTGATCGACGATTTTGTCCTGCGAGACGACAGTGGCCGCAGCACTTGCGACCTTCTGTTTTTCGTCATCGGACTTCACCGGGCCCTTGAGCGTGACTGCCCCATCCCGGGTGATGATCTTGACATTGTGCGCATACGTGGAGAGACCCTTATCGGCAATGATGGCCTTCCGGATATTTGCTGTGGTGAGCCGGTCGGCCTGTGCATCGGGCTGATTGTCGGCGGTCTTCGCATGATGCTTGTTATGCGCCGAGTTGTCGGCGGGAGGAGTTGCGTCCTGCGCGGTTGCGGCGCGACCCGCCATTCCAGCTGTCGCGAAGAGAGAACAGAGCGCAAGTGTAGTGACCTGCAAGGAGCGAAGTGACTTCGTCATAGGCGCTTTCAGATGGAGAAAAGATTCTCCGGGCTGCCGGGCCGCACGTTCCTCATCGAACGATAGGGTCCCGTCTATGCAGTCACAGTGTGAGATGGGAACAAGCACCCGCACGTTGTTTCCCGAACTATCGCGCGCTCGCCATGTACCTTGATTTTGCGACCATCAGCTCCTCAATTGACTCCTGCTCGAGCGGGCGGGCAGAGCCGAGCTGATGGGCCACAAGGCAAATATTGGCAAAATGCTCAACCGTTTCCATCTTCAAGAACGCATCGAGCAGCGTGGAGCCATAGGTCACCGCGCCATGGTTGGCCAGCAGAATGGCTGAGTGCTCAGGAATCAGGGAAGCAAGACTGGCGGAGAGTTCCTGGGTGCCGGTCGTGGCATATGGGGCGAGTGGAACCGATCCGAGCGTCATGATCGCTTCCGAACAAAGCGGCTCATCGAGCGCTCGCCCCGCACAGGCGAACCCGGTCGCAATCGGCGGATGCGCGTGAATCACAGCATGGACATCCGGCCGCGTCCAATAGATCGTGAGATGCATGCCAATCTCGCTCGTCACGTTGCGGGATCCGGCCAGATGTCTTCCCGCCACGTCGACAATGACCATGTCCTGGGGCCTGAGCAGGTATTTGCTGCATCCCGTAGGTGTCGCGAGAATGCGATTGGAATCGAGCCTCACTGAAAGGTTCCCCGAAGTGCCGGGCGTGAATCCAAGTCGGTAGATCCACCTTCCAAAGGTGACAAGACTGCGCCTCAGATCCTCTTCCGTCCCACATGCGTGATCCATCACGGCCTCACTCCCGTCGCCAAAGTTCCGTCCATCATACTTACTTCTCGCGCGCGTACACGGTCTATCCGCATCCGCACTGAAGCGGACTGTTCCGCTTGTAAATTTGTTGGTCTATTCGGCCCGGCGATCGAAGGCAAGACCCTGATACGCGGTGCCAGACGACTCAATCTACCGTACTAACAGGGCGGTTTCGCGCTCCTGAACCCCTCCAATCGGAGGGGTTCTTTGCCTTTACAGAGTCTTTCCCTCTCGACCTGACAGCACCGCGGCGAATCTGCCATGCACCGTACTTCCGGGGCGCAATGCACCTCATCCTCCTCAAATATAAAGACTTAGTACGCAATCCGCCCTGATTGAAGCTCAACCGTGGACAAACCCACCGTACTTCCGGGGCGAACCCGGAGTTAAAGCATTCATTGCGGGCAGGTTGCGCGGGTTTCCACCGAAGGAGCAAAACCGTCAGCAGCGACCGTACTTCCGGGGCGCAATTACCGTACTTCCGGGGCGGATTTTCCGTACTTCCGGGGCGAAATCGCCGTACTTCCGGGGCGCTGTTAATAAGGAAGCAAGAAGTATTCAAAAAGAGACAGAGAAGTAGCAGGACGAATGCCGTGTGGAAGACGCGGAAACCACAGAAAACCAACTGCAAAAGCAACAACAACGGCAAAAGCCAAACCTTCCTAATGAGGGTGGGGGTGTTGAGCTGCATTGGCTAAAGAATTAGACCCATCGCCAATCGAGCAGAAAGGCGTCAAGGCGAGCGTTGTAGCTCCACCATGACCCTTTGCCTTATCTAAACTCGCCACGAGCGTTATAACGCAAGCCAGGCAGTAAACAAAGAGGACACACACAAAAGTGTGTATGTCCCGCGTAAGATTGCAGTATGAGGATTCGGGCCGGGCTGCGATGGTTTGGGGTGGCGACAGGAACGATTGTGGTGATTCTGGGGTGCGTTTACTTTTACGCGATCGCTCCGCATCACTCCTTCACTCCCCCGGAGTCGGCAGCGGGTCTGCTTGAACGTGCCGATGAACTAGCGTGGGGGAACAATTGGGCCGAAGCCCAGCCGCTTTACGCGAGGGCTGAACATCTTTTCGACGCCCAGCATCAGACTCCCAAAGCTCTATACGCCCAGGTGAGCCAGATTCCGCCGAACGAGTCAGTCAGCATTCCAGGCACAATTCTCCGGCTCACTGAAGACCTCCAGAGGCCAGAAGCACAAGACGAAGAGACCAGGCTCCGCATTCTCACAATCAGGGGAATGCTTCAGACCAACTACGACGCGGCCCAGGCTCGCGCAACCTGGCAGCAGGTTGGCGCACTAGCGATCAAGCTGCATCACTACGAGCTGGCAACCCGAGCTGAGGGTGAGCAGGGAATCGCGGCTTTTCTTTTAGGCGACGTCGATACCGCGAAGAAGCAGGTAATCCGTGCATGGGGTCTGTCCAAGGTTGAACATGACCCTGCCGCGACCGTTCGCTATGCCAGCGTCTTCGGAGCCGGATTGGTCCAGATACAGCGGTTCAAAGAAGCGATGACGCCTTTGAACCAGGCCATCAAAGTCGTCAGCTCAACCAAAGGTGTAGCGTATCCGACGATTGCGGTCTACGCGAAGATCGACGCGCTCGCTGGTCTACACCAATACGAAGAGGCCCTAGCACTCGCCAATCAATCACTTGCTCGCCTGAATGGAACTCCCTACCAGGCGCACAAATCCCAGGTCCTCATCTCGCGCGGGTCAATCAACAAGGAAAAGGGCGACTGGAATGCTGCAATAGCGGATTACCTGCAAGCGGACCAGCTCTCGCGCAAGATCGACAACTACCGAGGCGTAACGGACGCCGGCGGCCAACTGGCGCAAGCCTATGAGCACCTGAATAATCTCCCCGCCGCTCTCGCCGCCATCAATGAGGCGATCGCAGCCAACACTCACATTGCAGACGAGCTCTACCTTGTGCCCAGAAACCTTGCTATCAAAGCCGAGATCATCGCCAAGATGGGAAAGGCGCAGGAGTCAGATGGGCTTTACCGAGAAGCCATCGCCCTCGTGAACGTCATGATTCAACACGCTTCGACGGTCAATATTCAGCGACAGTTGCAGGCCGAAATGAGCGACGTGTACTCCGGTTTTTTCGCATCGCTTTGTGCTCAAAAGCGGTTCGGAGAAGCACTCAACACGCTCGAACAGGTTCGAGGACGTGTTGAGACACAGGCATTGGAGCATCACGAGACACAACCCGTACACCTTCCGACCACAGAGGAGGCGGAGCTCACCCGTCTCAACATCGCTCTCATCAATACCGAAGACCCGGCCGTCAGATCGATGTTGACCAGCGCGATCTACTCGACAGAGCTGCGCATGAGTCCAAGCGCTTTAGCCAGGCAGACAATCGCCCATCCGGTATCGCTGTCCATACTGCAACACGATCTATCAGCGAACGCAGTGGTGATCGAATATGTGCTAGCCGAACCATCTTCCTACGCTTTCGCTGTTACCCACGATTCGGTAGCAGCATACCCTCTGCAATCGAAAGCCTTGATTGAGGCAGACGCGAACCGCTATCGAAAAGTGCTTCGAACACAGAAACTTCGAACACAGAAAAACACAGAAACTTCGAACACAGAAAGAGGACCGGCAGCTCGCACACCGGCTCTATAACGAACTGCTCGCGCCGATCCAGCAGTACAAACAAAAACCGGACCTCATCATCATCCCGGATGGAACTCTTCATTTGATGCCCTTCGCGGCCCTGATAGACGAGAACGACTATGTGCTGAAGTCGCACACCGTGGATGTGTCGCCATCGTCAACCGTGTTCGATCTCCTGAGTAAACGGGTAGCCAGCAGAGAACCGGTATCCATGCCTTACATCGGCGTTGCAGCATGGACGCAACCGGCAGATACACGCAACTTCGTCACGAGAGCCATCAGCGGCCCGCAACGGAGCCAGCTAGTTTCGCTCCCCGACAGCAAAAAGGAGGTCGAGACGATCGCCACAGATTTGCCTCACCCCAGCACGATTCTGTTGGGAAGTGACGCCACGGAGTCTAAGTTTAAGCACCTTCCCCTCAGCAGCACCGAGGTTGTCCACCTTGCGTTGCACGGGTATGCCGATTTGGATTACCCGGACCGCTCGGCACTCATCTTTGCGCCAGAGAACGGCGGAGACGATGGATTGCTCCAGGTACGCGAGATTCGCAACCTGCACCTGAATGCAAGGATGGTGACGCTCTCAGCTTGCAACACTGGCGTTGGGCCGGTTGGACAGACGGGCGTAGCGAATCTCGTCAACGCCTTCATTGAGGCCGGAGCTGACACAGTTGTGTCCACGCTTTGGGAGTTAGAGGATCATGCGACCGAGCACCTGATGACTGAGTTTTACTCGCAGATCGCCAACCATAAACGAAAAATTGATGCGTTGCGCGATGCCCAAATGGAACTCCTAAATCAAGGGCTTCCTCCGTACTATTGGGCCAGCTTTCAGATCGTCGGAGATCCCAACGGGACACTCTGATTTTCGTTCAGGGCACGGCGGACAGCGCCGACCGCTATTTCGAGCTGACTATCCAACCCTTCCCGCCGCTCTCTCCAATTGAAGTCTGCTCTTACATCGGGTTCGATTGGACTTCCCTCTAAAGCCGTACCTTTCCATGTGTAGTAGGCGGCGACCGGCAGCGCGAGACGAAAGCCGTGACCGACCTTTACAGATGTAGCCGATAAGAGCCGACCGGCAGTGTTTTCCCCCACGATTGTTGCCAGATGATTTTCCTTTGCAAAGATCGTGACCATCTCAGCGGCACTTGCCGTATGTCTATCGACGAGCAAGACGACGTTCTGTTGATATTTTCTCGCCCCGAGTCCTTCGGTTTGCAACACAACCGGACTTTTTGAGATCAGGGAGGGCAGAAAGCGAGGCACCATCAACCACAATCCCCATTTCGAGGACGGGATTTTATCTAGGCGCGGAAAGCCAGACTTCTTCTCAGTAAGTTCCTGCTCCGTCAATCGCTTCCTTGGAGCAAACCCGACCGGGAGCTGGTAGGGGGTAAGCAGGCTCATCAGCCGCAAAGCTCCCGCTCCGCCGCCTGTATTCCCTCGAAGATCGATGATTAGGCTGCCGACGTTCCCCAGTTCTTCATCAGCACGAGACATCTCGTTCGCCACATCAACCCCGATCATGCCGGGAAACATGGCGACCTTGAGATATCCGATGTCTTCGCTCAGCCTTTTAGTCTGCACAAGGGTCGGTTCCACAAAATGCAGTTTCTTCCCCTTCGGCGCTGCAACATTGACCTGGGTCGTTCGCTTGGCTCCGCCACTTCCAACGATGGAAAGAGTTGAGGTCGCGCCCATGGGGAACACCGGATGCTCAGGCGGGATGATGTCCTTTTCATCCACGCTTAGCAGAATGTCGCCAGGACGGATGCCTCCGATTGCGGCTGCCCCACCCTCATGCACATCCTGAAAAATCCAGCGTGAGCTGTAAGGAGTCTCGTCTGCCAAATACGTTGCACTCAGGGCAGCGCGACTCGACGCTCTACGCGCGGTTCCATGAAAAAAGCCAAGATGCGATGTCTTGAGCGTCTGAAGCAGCGCGGTTACCGCTTGCTCGAAGGCGTCCTGAGTCGGCGCGCCTTCGATCGCTGCCCGGTTGGTTTCAATCGCACCCTGCCAAACCTCGCCGAGGAGCTCCGGCTTGTAAAACTTTGATCGCAGGGCCTTCAGGACGTTTGCTAACACCTCACGCTTGGATTTGGCCGTGAGAATCGAATCGGGAGTGGAAGCAATCGTCATTCTCCCTAAGATGCTACGGATGTGGCGATCAGTTGATCTTGAGGGGGTAGTAGTACGTTCCGTTGTCCGCTCCTCGAACCGTAGCCAGGAAGTATGCGCCAGCCTTGGTGCCTCGCAGATCGAGTGTCACATCGACCGTGACTTTGCCTTCGATTGCAGTTGCGTTGCCGGCTCCCATCGCCTCGACTTCTCGCCCGGACTTGTCTTTCGACACCAGCACGTCATAGCGGCCGGTTTCGCTAAATCGCGGCAGCACGACCGACAGATGGACCATCGCCGCCGGCAAAAAAACCTGTTGCAGAGGCGTAGCGTCGTCTCCGCCTCGCAGCGTTCCCGTGTTGAGCAGGTCCACTGTCGCATTCACGGGCTCGTTACTCGCTAGCTGGACAGGCGCTGTCTTTGAGGCGTAATGTCCCCGGTATTCGAGATAGCCTCCCCCTCCCACTATGAGTAGAGACGCCGCAATCGCCCACGGAAGAAATCGAGAACGACTCACAGATGGTTTGCCGACCGTCAGCGGAAGAACCGCTGACGACCCAGCTTTTATAAAATCCTCGTGCTCCATTCGATACCCGCGATACTCAGCAAAACACTCGGAACAAGACCCGAGATGAAGACGAGCCGGATCGTTCGCGAGCAACCGATCCTCCGCGAGTGCCTTCAGCGTTTCGTCATCAGGGCATCCCTTCCGTTCGGGATTCGGGAATGCCTCCAGCAAGAAATCTTTCATGAGGTCCAAGTGAGGGCCTAACCCTTCGTCTCGCAGAATTGTGGTGAACCGCGGCCCGGATTGTTCTTATCGGCGTCACCAACTAGAGTTGCAGCAATTCGATCCTTGACACGCTGTATAGCCTTGGCCGCCGCCGCATAGCTAACGCCCAGTGCTGATGCGACCGTGGCCGGGCTGGTGTTGTCTTGAAGAAGCAAAACGAGAATATACCTATCTCGCTCATTCAATGTTGCCTTTAGTTGTTCAAAGAGAATCGACCGGTCAACCTTTCCCTGAAAGGAACCGTTGGCCCCGCCCAGGGCTTCCAAGGATTCTCCGATGCCAACAGAGGTCTCCCTAGCGGCACCGCTCTTCATCCAGTCGCGCACCCTTCCATGCAAGGCTGCGTAGGCGTAGCGGCGCGGCGACCCAACACCTTCGGACTTCAGCTCCATCGCACTAGCCACATCCTCGGCCCATCCAGCAACAACAGCTTCATCCAGATAAGGGAACTCCCGGACGGCCCAGCCGAACGCCGATTCTACGGCGGCTCTTATGTCCAGGGACACCGGAACTCCGGTGGAACCGACGAGATGTAATTGGGTCCGGCTCATCGAAACACTCTTTGCAAAAAAAGTCATCGAAGGGGTGTCAAAAAACACCCTGCTGACCACGCTTATTCAGTAGATGCCCAATTCAAAAACAAGCGCACACATCTCCCGATGTTCACGACGGTCCTCTTCAGAAGAGAGCGCTATTCCTTTGACGGTTTTGTCGGGCCTTCGCCCTCCGTCACCATGCCTATGCCGGCGACAAGTTCATCAATCCGAACCTGATAAACCTCGCACAAGCGAAGGAGCGTCGGCACCGAGATTCCTTCACCCCGCTCGATCCGCTGGACACCGGTCAGGTGGAAGCCGTGATCCGTCACCAACGCGCGATGCGTTAGCCCGCGATCTTTGCGTATTTGCTTTACCCGCTCCCCGAGAGCCGCCAAGAACTGTTCGTAGTTGTATCGCAGCATGAGCCTGATAAGGCTCCTCTCGGAGATTAGTAAGAGCCCACTGGACCTCTCGGCATAAGGTTCTAGCCCGAATCTTAGCAACGTCCAAGGGCACACACAATTCTGTGTCTGCTTGACTGTGAACCCTTCACAAAAGTGTGAGTTCACAAAACTGTGTAGACATCCAAGATCGGCCCGTTGTATAAGGGAGCACAGCATACACAAAGATGTGAGCTTACAAAAATGTGTATGTTCTTGAGCGACGCGCCGGACATTGCTACCAGCTATGGCAGCAGGAAAGGAGGAAAGGCCAGACGCAGACGGCCAGACGGCCAGAAAGCCAGAAGTCGATTGAGGTGCGCGCACCAGGCGCGTGTCCCCCACGCAATCAGCCAGCAGCTTTGAACTCTGGCATCAACCACAAGTTCTGCAAAAGGAGATTCCTTGAAATCACAGCTCAGTTCCCGCATGGCCCGCCGATGGGCGCAGCGCTTTACCAGACAGAAGATGGCGGCTGCCGCACGTACAGCCGCTCCTACTTTGCTCGCTCTCACCCTTGCCACCGCCGCCCACGCCCAGGGAACGATCGACTTCTCCGGCGCGAACGGCGTAATGACTTCCTTCAAAACCTTCGCCTTGTTTGCCGGTGCAATCATCTGCTTCGGCGGTCTGATTTTCGCCGGTATCCGCATGATGTCGGGACGCTTCCAGGACGCCATTCCCGGCCTCTTCGGTGCTCTGTTCGGCGCCGGCGTACTCGGCTGGGGCGCGGGTTGGATTGGTTCACTCACCGGACAGACCCTCCCCTAACCCATGTCTATGACCAAACGAGGGGAGCCGTTACCGATCAACCAGGCACTGAACAGGCCACGGGCCAAGCTGGGCCTCGACCTGTCCACATGGATGGTTATCGTCTTCGTGTCCGTAACGGCTTTCCTCTTCGGCTTCCGCCTACTCGCGATTCTCAGCTTTCCCATGCTCGCAGCCGGAGCATGGTTCGTAGTCCGAAAACACCCCAAGATGTTTCACATTTACGGGCTGAGGTTCAGCCAACACGACTACTATGACCCCAGAAAAAACTGACCATAAGCACATGCCTTGGCTGAGGGATGCCGGAGCCGCTTCGAGCATCGTTCCTGTCTCCCGCTTTGTTGGACCTCACATCTTTGCAACGAAACCAGGCGGCTACGGCTGCCTGTTTTCGCTTGAGGGCATCGATGAAGAAGGACTCACCGATCAGGAATTAGAGTCACGGGTCAGGGGCATTGAGGGCGCGCTTCGAGGGATGCCGCAGGGATCTTGCCTTTATCAGTACACGCGGGTGATGTCAGGCTTCGAGGTGCCGCGTCAGCAGGAGTACGCAGACCCAGCAACCGAGACCTTCGTAAGAGACAGGCTTTCGTTCCTTGACGAGACGGCACGGTTTCGTCGGATTGATCTTCATTGGTGCCTGATGATGGAACCGCCGAAGGCAAGCCCTTTCGAGCGGAAGCCAAAGGAACAGGCCGTTGACAGTTCAAGGTTGCTGGCAGACCTCCAGAAGACAGCAACCATTCTCGAATCCCATCTCGGCAGCACACTGGGGTTGAAGTTGCTCACGAAGGAAGATGCGTTCCGCTTCTTCTCCCACCTCTTCAATCTTGAAGGATGGGCAGGCGACGACCAACTCCGCAGCGACACCGGCGTAGACCGCCAGATCGTCAAGAGCGCCGTGTCATGGCAGGGCGACCATCTCCGAGTAGGGAAGCGGCACGTTCAGATGTTTTCCCTAATGACGACACCCGAGGCATCGAGACCCTGCCTCTTTTCAGGGCTGCTGTCTCTCGACTGCGAGACGATCATCTGTTCAACATGGAGACCGGAAAGCGCCGCCGCCGCTCGTAAGGAAGTCGATCATCAGGAGAAGTTCACATCCTTCTTCAAGGTAGGGATTGCAAACCGGCTGATGAGCGGCAAAGACACTGCCTCACTCGATAAAACAGCCGGTGCAAAAGCCGCAGAGAGCAGCGTTGACGACCTAAGCGACGTGATCCGTGCTCTCGACAAAAAAGGCCACGGCAAATACTCCCTACGAGTGCTACTGGCGGCGAAAGACGCCGACCAGCTCCGGCAAACGACGCCCGCTGTCCATCGCGCGTTCGTCGATGCCCGCGCACAAGTGATGGAGGAAACGCTAGGCAATCTCTCTGCGTTCTATGCGATGTTTCCAGGCAATGACAAGTTCAGCGTCTTTCCACTTTGGCTCTCGGAGGATCACCATGCCAGGCTTTCATCCGTGTACGCGCCTCATCTCGGCCACCTGCATTCGGAGGACCTCGACGCCGAATACCTCAATGTCTTCGAGACCAGGACGGGGACGCCATTCTTCCAAGACCCCTACGTCAACGGGGTGCGGGTCCAGCTCATCATAGGCCCCACCCGCAGCGGTAAATCCGTACACGAGAATCTGGCGATTGCTCACGAACAGAAGTACGGCGGATTCACCTACATCTTCGACATCGGCAACAGCTACGAGAGCGTTGTGGAGTTGTACGGCGGCAAGGTAGACAAGGTGGGTAAGGATGGCCCGCGCGTCAACCCGTTCGCGCTGGAGCCGACCGAGAGCAACATCAAGTTCCTTTATTCGTTCGTCAAGCTGCTGCTCACCAACGGCGGCGCGGAGTTGGAGCCCGAGGACGACGACGTCGTGTTCAAGGCTGTCCAGGATATGTACCTGCTCGATCCAGAGAACCGCCGTCTCGCCAATATCTATCTGCCCAGGAAGCTAGACCGCTATATGTCGAAGTGGGTCGGAAAAGGCATCTACAGTGCGATCTTCGACAACATCGAGGATTCGCTTTCGCTCTCCCGGCTTCAATGCTTTGACTTCCACGGAGTGAATAACAAGCAGTACGCGGACCTCATTGAGCCGCTGATGGTGTGGCTGCTCCGCAGGATCGACCAGGTTGTGTGCAACCCGGACAATCTCGGCGTACCGAAGCACATCGTCATCGAGGAACTTTTCAGTTCGATGAAGAACAAGGAGCTGCTGGAAGGGGCGCTCGCTTCGATCAAAACCGTCAGCAAGAATCTCGGCGGCGTCACGCTCATTGCGCAGTCGGCAAATGATTTAGGCACAAACGCCGACAGCATCGTCAACTCGTGCTCTTCATTCCTGTTTCTGCCAGATGCGACGTTCAACCGCGATTACTACGCCAAGCTTTTCAGCATAACCCCACAGCAGGTCAGCCTTTTCGAGAGTCTGCGGCAGCGCGAAGGTTTGTACATGAGGCGGGACGGCCTCACCAAAGTCGTCGCGCTGAATCTCGACAACCGCAGCTACGCCAAGTTTTCGACCAAGCCCAAAGACAAGGTTCGCCGCTCCAAGCTGATCGAGAAGTACGGACTCCACGAGGGCATCGAGCGGTTTGCCCAAGGGGAGACAGCATGACCCGCGCCACCAATCAATTCCTGAAAGGACCAGCCGTGAAATCATCTTTGCTCTCGTCTGCCATCTCCGTATTCGCGGTTGTCGCCACAACAGCCCACGGATTCGCCGCCCCCACCGATACCAACAAGCCTCATCTCCAGCCAAACGCGCCCAGGACCGTCGTCATCAAGGAAACTGAGACGCCTCCGATCATCCGCGCCGGCTTGCTGCAATCGACCCTCATCATGCTTCCCGCAGAGGAGAAGGTTGCAACCGTGTTTGGCGGAGATACGGTTGATTGGGTGTTCGACGGAGGCCACGTAGCCAGCCGGTTCATCTCCATCAAGCCCAAGCTGGCAAACAGCACGACCGACGTTCATATCATCTCCGACCACGGCAACGAGTACACCCTTCAGCTCCACGAGATTTCGAGCGACGCGGATCTCCACTTCGATTCCAAAGTCTTCATCACACCCGGCGACCAGGCAGGGAAGGAAAAGCTAGCGCAGATGCCCGTGTTCGTGCCCGCTGCCGAGCTGGACAAGGTAAAGCAGGAGGCGGCGGCGGCCAAGGCCGCGGCTGCTAGCCAAGAGAAGACCGCGGCGACGGAGGCCGAGCAATACCGCAGCCAGTATCCCGGCCAGTTGCACTTCGACTATGCCTGGGACAAGAAGAAAGCCGCCGCTCTCGGCTTGCAGCAGATATGGCGCGACGACAAGTTCACCTATCTGCGCGGCCAGTTCCAGGAGACACCGGCGCTTTACGAGACAAAGGATGGTAAGGGTTCGCTCATCAACTTCGATTTCTCGAACGGCCTCTACACCGTGCCAAAGACAGTGCTAATGGGCTATCTCGCCATCGGCAAACAAAAGGTCGAGTTCCACCGCGAAGGGGAAGGGAAGTAAGCCATGCCTGAGATCAACGACAAGCCCGCCACTGTCCCCACCCAGCCCGAAGCATCCGGCCCGATCAAACGGCGCACGCCGGTCCTCATGATCTTGGTTGGCGTCGTTGTCCTCATCGGTCTTACCAACCTTGCCGGACTGCTCACCGGAACGAAGAAAGAGGCACCCCGGAGCACACTACCGGGGCGGCCGTTAGCCGCGAACCCAGCACAGGTGAACAGCTTTGAGACCCAACAGACGATTCAGGCCCGGCAGGATCAGGAAGAGCGCAACCGTCAGCAGACCCTCGCAGCTCAGATGGCCGCGCTCCAGTCGGAAGGAGCCGTCCCAGGTCCCGAATCCACAACCGCCGCGCCCATGACCCCGGCGCAGCGGCAGGCGATCTACGGCAGCAGCCCTAATGCACCGCAGAAGACATCAACGGCTTCCCAGGCGAATGCCGAAGCTAAACAGAGAGCTTTGGCTCGCGAAAAGCTACACCAGGACGCCCTCAACAGCGACACCGTAGCCATCGACTTTGCACACCCAACGGCGACAGGAGCAGCGAAAGAGACCGCCAAGAACGACACCGCCGTTGAAGGAGAGCAGTCGTCAGCCCAGAACGCCGAGCAGGGCACAGAAATTGCCAGCTCGGACGAGCAAAAGGCAGCGCATATCCAGCCTGTCTCAGACACCTCCAGCAAAAAAGCAAATCCGATGGGAGCATACGACTTTGACGAGTACCAGGGCCGTCTTTATCGCGTCTTTGAGGGCCAGGTTCTAGAGGGTGTTGTAACCAACCATATCGACGGCGGATTCGCCGGGCCGATTCTCATCATGCTTACCACCGATTACTACTCGCACGACCATCAGCAGCTCCTCATGCCGCAAGGAACGCGGCTTATTGGGACGGTAGGAACTGTTGGGAGCGGTCAACAGCGCAAGCTCTTCGTCACCTTCCATCGCGCCGTCTGCCCGGATGGATTCTCGCTGGACTTCGACAAATACATCGGGCTTGACCCCCTTGGCACGACTGGTCTAGCCACGAAGGTTGACCACGGATACCTCACGGCGTTTGGCGCGGCGGCAGCGATCGGCGGACTAGGCGGACTCGCTCAAATTGGCAACAGTGGCACCGTGCTTGATTCATCGACTCAGATTCGCAACGGAATCTCGTCTCAGACGAGCCAGGAGTCCGAGCAAATCCTGAACCATTTTCTAAACCGTCTACCGGTCATCACGCTCAAAGAGGGGTCACGCGCTCGGGTTTATATCGGGCGCGACATCCTCATTCCTTCCTACGCAGAGCACCGCGTAGACCCTGCCCTCTAACCGCAATCTCGTCGCAGGAGGCTCTATGAAGTACGACGGAAAGAAACACCGCAAGTACCTGATAACCGGGATGCTGCTCGCGGGAACCGCCACCACCAGCTTCGCCCAGTTCGGTTTTCCCAGCATCGTCTTCGATCCTACGAGCTATGGAGAACTCATCACCCAGGCGACAACGGCCTACCAGCAGCTCCAGGCCATCCAGAACAACATCACGCATTTTTCTTTCAAGCAGCTCTGGCAGACTACTCAGACGCAAATGAAGCAGGCCCATGTAGGCAACCTGTTCGGTGAAACAAACGGCTTGAATCCGGCACTAAACACCAACTCGCCAGCAGCGGCAAGCATGGCGTGGAACAACGCCTCAGTCCCGGTGAATGGCACAACAAACGCATACCTCGCAGGCCAGAATCCAGGTAGCGCGCGGCTTTCACAGCTCGCCATGATCGAGGCATCGGATTCTTCCTCGCCCGACTGCCTGAACGCGGTTGGAGCGTACCGCGCTGCCAGAACGAATGATGCATCCGCCGAAGCCGCCCTCCAGCAGCAACAGCTCGACGGCAGCAACAGCACCAACAGTGAGGTAGAGCAACTCAACCTGCTCAATGCATCGGAGGCCCAGCATATGGTCGAATTACAGAGTCAGGGCGTTCTACACGCTTGCCTTGCAACTCAGATGGCCATCGCGAACATGCAACAAAGGAACGCGACGGCTGATGACCTCAACACTGCCGCGTTCGTTCAGCAGCAGCGTTCGATCAATTCCACGAGCGCCGCCAATGAGTCGAACACATGGCAGACCTACCTTCCATGAACCGAGGCTTATACCAATGCTCAAAGCAATCAACACTAAGATCCTCCTCGCAATTCTTGCGGCCCTCACAGGAATTGGGGGCCTACTTATCCATCAGAACCACGTTCGTGAGCAAGAAGCAGCGGACGCGGCAAAGGCCAGGATAATTCTTCAGCAGCAACAGAAAGCCGCAGACGATGCCAAGCGTGATGACGAAGAGATGCGGCGAAAAGTAGCGGAAGGCAAGAAGAAGCACAGCATGGCAGCCGGGAATGAGTCGAAAACGTGGCAACACTACGTTCCATAAACTTCACCACTAAGACCTTCGTCCAGAGAGATCGCCCCCTATGGTCCACCACATCATGCCGTCGATTGCAGTATTGGCGCAAGGTCTTCCTACCCCGAGCCCAGGCTTCAACTGGCTCTATCAGTTCACAAACAACCTCACGAATCTGACCACCCAGAACGGCGGAGCTCTCACTCAGCTCGGCTTGATAGAGCTTAGTTTCGTCTCTCTCATGGTGCTGATAGGCATGGTCATCAACTGGCAGACATCGACGATGAGCCTAACGCTGCATCGCCAGCCGATTAACGCCGGAGACCTCGTGATGTTCATGGGGCGGCTGATCTGCTGTCTACTTTTAGAGAGCTACTGGGTGAACCCGATTCCCGGCGCGAGCTTTGGGTTCAATCACCTCTTCTCTTATTTCGCACAGGCGATCGTTCAAGCACTCGATCAGAACTCGCTCGATACACTGCTAAACCTACTGAAGAATGCAGGCGACAACACCACGATCCCGGAGATCATTGCACCCACGAAGATACTTTGCTACTTCCTTGTGCAGGTCCTTTTAGGGCTGTCCTCAGCAATTCTGTTCCTTATAAACGTGAGCGGCTTCATCCTGTACGGCGTGTGTGCTCTCTTCGGGCCGATCTTTATTCCCCTCTACATGACTAAAACATTCAGGGGAAAGTTCCTTAACTTCGTGGACATTCTTCTCAGCTTTGCGATGATCCGCGCAGTTGCAGCCGCGTTCATCTTCGTATGGTCAGGCTTTATGAATGGCTTCATCCAGCAGACGTTCAACAACAACTACTCGATAGAAAACTGGCTCATCAATCTGATTCCCTGTGTTATGGTCTTCATCGCTTTTGACATCAACCTTCTCTTCGTTCCAAGCATCACGCAGGCAATCTTCGGCGGCAGCGCGGGGATAGCAGGCAGGTTGGAACAAACAGCAGTCAAGCTCGCTGCAATGCTCTGAGGACATCCCTATGCTACCGACACCACCACTGGTCCAGACCATTCCCTACAGACCATCCAGGATTCGTCGCCTAGTCGTCCGAATGTGTTTTCTCGTCACCTTTATAGCCGTCGTGATCTACACCACCTGGCGGATGACCAACCTTATCGAAAGGACAAAGGACCCTCATGGCAACCCAAACCGCACTACCCACCGGAGCGCTCACGCCCAAGGAAGCCCTGCTCGCTGACGAAATCGGCAATGAGGTTTACGCCTCGCACTATGCCGAACGGAAGATGAGCCGGTTCATCATTGGCACCGAAACAGTCCTCCTGCTCGCAGCTTTCGGAGTCATTACATCACTCGCGCACCGCCCGATCGCCAACCGGTATATCCGCATCGACGAGATGGGCCGGGCACAGGCCATTGCTTACACCGACCTGAAGTATAGCCCGCGCGAGGGCGAAGTCCGCACCTATCTGACGGATTGGGCGAACTACAGATACACCATCAACCGGGACACCATCGGCAAGAAGTACCCACTGAATTACTACTTTCTCTCGCAGTCCCTAAGCTCTCAACTGATGTCCGAGGACAACGTAAATCACATCGTTTCCCAGGTTCTCGCCGGCCAGGTTGAGCAGAGCGAGGTTGAAGTTCGGAACGTCACCATCACGTCAATGTCCGACGAAACCGTTGCCGGAGCGCGTATGTCGAGGGGAACGGCGCTAATCAACATCGACCGCATTTATTCCGTCCGGAATTCGCACGAGCCGAGAACGGAGCACTGGCTTCTGAGCGTGACGTACTACCTGAATCCAAAGCAGGTGAGCGAGCAATCGCGCGTGTTTCCTCAATTCGAGACGATCAATCCACTGGGAATGACCATCACCGAGTTCCACGAGAACCGCGCTTCGGTTGAGATGGTTCAGCCGGGAGCAGCCCAGAGATCAAACCAGCTTCTCCCTTCACAGCCCTCAGCAGACCAGCTCGCACGGCCCACAGGAGCGACCCGTTGAGCTATGAGTTGATCCTCCCATTCTTCCCCGAGGAGCTGAGAGCGTTACTCCGTGACCCTTCCATATCGGACCTGATGATCAACGGCACACAGGGGGTCTACGCAGACAAGGGCGGCGTAATGCAGCCGATACCGCTTTCCCAGCCTTACACCAACGACCGGCTACAGCAGGCCATCCAACGCATCGCTCGCATCCTTGGACAGGACATCACGACTCAGAACCCTATCCTCAACACAAGGCTTCCAGATGGCTCCCGCGTGGCAGTTGTGGGCGCGCCGTCATCGATCAACGGTCCCACTCTCACCATCCGGAAGTTCAATCGGTGGTTCACTTCGGACGAATTGATCGAAGCAGGGAGTATGCCCCGAGAGGTTCGGGATCGCATCGTCGGGTTCATGGGAGACCGGAAGAACGGCATCATCAGCGGTGGCACGGGATCTGGCAAGACAACTCTGATGAAGGCTTTACTCGACCACATCCCTGCACACGAACGGCTCGTCATCATCGAGCAACCCGCCGAATTGAAGGTCTCTCACGCGAATGCAGTCCGTTGGGAAGCAGTCGAAGCAATCCCCGGCCAAGCTGCAATAACCTCCAGTGAATTACTTGCAGCCGCGCTCCGTCATCGCCCAGATCGCATCATCTTTGGCGAGATCAGGAACGAGTCAGGGTACGACTTGCTCCAGGCGATGAACACTGGACACAGCGGAACTCTGAGCACCATCCATGCGAAATCCGCGTGGGATGCTCTAAACCGTCTCTCGAATCTTGCTCTCAGTGCCAGGCCAAACCTCAACCACGGTTTCATGCGATCCGAGACTGCTGCGGCTATCGATTTCGTTCTGTATTGCGAGCGAGACCACATCGGTAAGAGGCAGGTCCGGGAGCTAATCACCGTAAGCGGATACAACCACGCTGACCAAACCTTCCAGACCGAGCAGCTCTACAAAGCTCCCAACTCTAACGCCGCTTAACCCGCCAGGAGACCCCGAATGCCGCTACTTGAAATCAAACTCAGCAAGAAAATTGAGATCATCTGCTCACTTGAAGAGTCAACCGCAATTCTCGTGGAACAGTACGCAGCCTTTGCTAAAGCTCCAGCGGATGAAGTTATCAACACCTCATTGGAATACGTCTTCAGCAAGGACAAAGAGTTCCAGGTATACCTCGAAAAAGCTCCGAAGGCCCCCGAGTTTTCATCACTTCGGCTCCAGACAAACGGCAGCAAGCCTGGTCGAAAGGCTGCATCTCCATCAGCGAAGTAGACCTGTTGAAGTCCATCGGCATCGAGCCGATAGCCTTCAATCCCTCAACAACAGTGGCGGTTCAGCAGCATGGACCCAGGAAAATGTGGTGGCGATTCGGGGGATGTGCTTCGCACATGGAGCAGAACGCCTTTCCCATACGCTGCGCTACTGGAAAAGGCGACACTTCATCCCTGAAAGGGTTGTGCAGCGGTTGCATATGCAACCGCTGGAAATAATGGACTTAGCGCATTTTCGGTTGCATATGAAACCGCAGCGTTTACATGTGCTTCCGGTAGAAACACAAGGAGGGACCCATGAGCACAACACTTGATATTTCTGAAAGATTGTCGAGGCAGCGGGGCCGAGACATACGCAGCGAGAGCGTCGCTGTCCGGGTCACGAAAGACGAAGAACTCACGATGATTCGAGCGGCGGCAGCTCAGGGGGTTGCACTCCGAGAGTGGGCGCGTGAGGTGCTGCTGCGCGAAGCGCGCAGCACCGGCCCCGACGCACTGTTCTCCGAGGTAGTCGCCTTGCGCATGATGCTCAACGAACTCTTGCGCTCAGTCTGCTGCGGCCACACCATGACCGCCGAAGCCTTCGACGCCCATCTGTCCAACATCCGCCAGACGAAGCAGCAAGTCGCCCAGGACATCCGGAAACAGTACGCCGCCGCCAGCGGCAAGGAGCAGTAACGATGACAACACAATGGGGACGAAAAGAGACGATTGTATGGCCGCCGCACGCTCCGATCTACACCTACACCGCACTTCTATCGGCGACGATTTGTCTCTGTCTATTCGGATTGCAGCAGCTCCGCAGTCTGCCGACCTTGCAGCATTCGTACATCACGGAATATCTACGGGCGGGCGTGGGAGCGCAGTTCCAACAGTCTGGCAAGTATGAGCTGATTTACGTGAGCGGCGCGAAACAGAAGCCGAGGCTAGCGCTGCCGGCCGACTTCGTCCCTGGCCATATGACCTTGCCGGATGGTCGAGTGATCGATGCGCAGTTTTCAGACCTTGCGATCGCGCAGGGATCGCAGGATTTCCGGCGCAGCCAACCGCAGAGCTACGTGGATGCTTCCCTGGCGAGATGGCTACGCGGCGCCATCTACGACGGGAAAGGATTGGTTGAGATCTTTCGCGTCCCCCTCTTCGAGGGAGCGTTCGTTCTGATCCTGTTTGTTGTTTTCGCTGTCCGGTACGACGTGGCCAGGTTCAAACAGCTCAAGTACGGGCGGCGCTTGCGCGGCCCCATCCTCGTCACACCAACAGAGTTCAACAAGACTCTGAAAGGTGATGGCATGGGCATCCAGACCGACCGCAAAGGAACCGTGCTGAAGCTGCCTCTGCGTGCGGAAGCAAAGCATATTCAGATCATGGGAGACACCGGCACCGGTAAATCGACATTGCTGATGCAGATGCTCCAGCAGATTGAGCTTCGCGGCGAAAGCGCCATCGTCTACGACCCAGCGGGCGAGTTCACCGAGCGGTTCTACAGCCCGAAGCGCGGCGACTGGATTCTGAACCCACTGGACGCGCGTTCGCCCTACTGGACGCCCGCGAGCGAGCTGCGTAACCCGGCTGAGGCCAGAACGATTGCAACCTCCCTCTACCAGCCGACCAACGACAAAAAGGGTGAGTTCTTCACTGAGACGCCGCAGAAGATTTTCGCCCATCTGCTGAAATATCGGCCATCGCCGCAGGAGCTGGTCGCGTGGATGTCCAACGAGGACGAGATCGACCGGCGCGTTGAAGGAACGGAGCTGGCACAGATGATTGCGAAGGGAGCGCAACAGCAGCGAAGCGGCGTACTCGGCTCCCTCGGATTGATTGCCGACAGCCTGCGGCTGCTGCCGACCAAGGCCCAAGCGAAGGGCCGGGAGTGGAGTGCGAATGAGTGGTCTAAAAAGCGTGAGGGTTGGATATTTCTCACATCCACGGAGAACACCCAGGAGGCGTTGCGGCCACTTCATTCCTTATGGCTGGACTCGCTGGTGTTGCGGCTGCTCACGACGCCGCAGCCAGGCCAGCGCCGTGCGTGGTTCGTGATCGACGAGCTGGCGAGCCTGCAGCGGCTCCCGCAGTTCCACACCGCGCTAACGAAAGGACGGAAAAGCAACAACCCGATCATCTTCGGCTATCAGGGTAAGGCCCAACTCGAAGTGATCTACGGCCATCTGGCGGAGGTGATGCTATCTCAGCCGTCCACCAAGTTCGTCCTGAAAACCGCTGAGCCGAAGGCTGCAAAATGGGCTTCGGAACTCATTGGGGAAATCGAGATCGAACGCGTCCGGGAGACCGTCACGGATGGGAAGCGGCAGGGCAAGAGCTTCATGATGGACCGGCAGATCGAGCCGTTGGTGATGAGTTCGGAGATCGAGGGATTGGACGACCTGCATTCGTTTGTAAAGCTGGGAAACTACGTCTCGCGCTTCTCGTTCCCACCGATGGAGTTGAGCAAAATCGCGGAAGGTTTCGAGCTTCGCCCGGTGGCGGAGTCCGACCTTTGGTTCGACCCGCTCCACCCAAAGACAGCAGACGCAGGCGCAGCTCCGCCAGTGCCGCAGCCGACTCAGGACGTGAACGCACTTGCGTTAAAGCCCGACCGGAACGGGAAGCCCACCGTCTCACGCGAGCTGATTGATTCCGGCGCGGCTTCTGCGACAGTCACGCTGCCGCCGCAGACCGCATCCCAGCACAGCCGCACACTCTAAGGACCGCCGATGCTGACGATTTCCAAACCACTTAGTTCTAGCCAGGCGAAGACGTATCATGCCTTCGAGTTCACATCGGAGACACAGAGTTACTATCAGCAGGGCGGGGCCGTGCAGGGCGAGTGGCAGGGTCAGCTCGCCGGCACGTTCGGACTATCCGGTGCCGTCTCCGCCGACGACTTCGCCCGGCTCGCGGAGGGTCAACATCCGCAGACGGGCGCGGAGCTGGTGAAGCACCGCGACTCTCACGAGTACGCGGCCCCCGACGGCAGCGTGACAAAATCGGTCGAGCACCGGGCCGGGTGGGACGCAACGTTCTCCGCACCGAAATCCGTCTCGCTCACCGCCCTTGTGGGTGGGGATGAGCGGGTGCGGGAGGCGCATCGCGCCGCCGTCACAACGGCGCTTTCCGAATTGGAGCGGTATACCCAGGCGCGCATCGGAGGCAATCATGCCGCCGAGACGACAGGTAAGTTCATTGCCGCAAAGTTCGAGCACGACACAGCGCGTCCGGTGAACGGCTACGCTGCTCCGCAGCTCCACACCCACGCGGTCATCTTCAATGTCACAGAGCGGGAGAACGGCAGCACCCGTGCTCTTCAGGAGCGCGGCTTTTTCGAGACCCAAACCTTTGCCACTGCCGTTTATCAGGCTGAACTCACGTCGCAGCTCCACAGGCTCGGCTATGAGATTGAGGCGGGCAGAAGCGGAGCGCCCGAGATTAAGGGATACTCGCACGAGTACCTAGACGCATCGAGCGTGCGGTCTCAGCAAATCAAAGAACATCTTGAAAAGTTCGGTCGCAGCGGCGCGGCTTCCGCACAGATCGCGGCACACGCCACCCGCGACGGCAAACAGATCCTCACACCCGGCGAAGTGCTAGCGGCGCACAAAGAGATTGCAGCCGAGCACGGCAATCAGGCCGAGCGGGTGATTGCGGAGGCCCTTAGCCGCGCCCAGAGCCAAGGGCTGCTCCCGGACGGTGTGGCGGCGGCGCGGCAGGCAGTCACCTACGCCCGCGCGAGCAATTACGAGCGCGAAGCCGTTATCGATGAGCGGGTGCTGATGCGCGACGCTCTGCGCCGTGGCATGGGCGAAGCGACTTACGGCCAAGTGCGAGCCGAGTTTGACGCTCGCTCTGAGCGGGGCGAGTTCCGCCAGCTGGCCGGTTCCAAGCATGCAACTGGCCGCAGTTTCACCACTCCGGAGACCATCGCTGAAGAGCGAGCGAACGTCGCCCACATGCTTCGCGGTCGCGATACGTTGGAGCCGATCGCCACGATCGACAAAGCGCGAGAGCAAGCCGCCAGCCGGACGTTCCTGAATGACGCGCAACGCACCGTGATCCAGGATGTACTTACCAACCGCGACCGGGTGCAAGGCTTGCAAGGATTGGCAGGCACCGGCAAAACGACGACCCTAGAAGCCATCCGCGAGGGCGCGGAGAGAAGCGGCTACGCGGTCGAAGGCTTCGCCCCCACCGCTCGCGCAGCGGCGCAGCTCCGCGACGCTGGCGTGAGCGCGACGACGCTCCAAGGCTTCCTCGCCCGAGGCAGGCAGGGCGATACGGCAGGCGATCCCGCCAGCCGACATCTCTATTTGCTCGACGAGTCAAGCCTGGCCAGCACAAAGCAGGTGAAGGCGTTTCTGGACAAGATCGAGCCTCAGGACCGGGTACTCCTCATCGGCGACACGCGCCAGCACCAGGGCGTCGAGGCCGGCAAGCCATTCCAGCAACTCCAGGACGGCGGCCTGCGCACGGCGCAACTCGACCAAATCATCCGCCAGAAAGACCCCGGCCTGCTTAAGGCCGTTGAGCTGCTGGCCAGCGGCGAGTCGGCCGCAGGCGTCCGCCTGCTGGCCGAACAGGGCCGCGTGACCGAAATTGCAAAACCACAAGCAAGGTACGCAGGTATCGCCAAGGACTATGCCGCCAAACCGGAGAACACCATTATCGTTTCCCCTGACAACCGCAGTCGACACGAAATCAACCAGGCCGTGAGAACGGAACTACAGGCCAAGGGCGTCATCGCGGCCGAAAGTCAGACTTTCCAGACGCTCAATCACCGGTCCGACATCACCGGAGCCGACCGTGCATGGGCCGTGCGCTACCAGCCCGGCAACGTCGTTCAGTACACCACCGGCAGCAAAGAACTCGGCATCGAGCGCGGCAGCTCCGCAACGGTACTCTCCACGAACGCCCGTGAGAACACCGTCACCGTCGAGAAGCGAGATGGCCAGACCGTCACCTACAATCCCCAGCGGCTTCGCGGCGTCAACGTTTTTGAGACCGCACAGCGAGAATTCGCCAGCGGCGATCGTCTCCAGTTCACCGCGCCCGACAAGGAGCTTGGCATCGTGCGGCGCGAGCTGGGCACAGTCGAAACACTCAGCCGCAATGAGATTAAGGTGAAGCTGGACGGCAAAGATGGCCGCACCATCGCCTTCGATCCGAGGGAGTTTCGTTCCTTCGATCATGGCTACGCCGTCACGTCGCACAGCGCCCAGGGGCTGACGACCGGGCGCGTTCTCGTCAACATCGACGCGGACGGCCCGCGAGGTCTCATCAACAGCCGCCTTGCCTACGTCGCAGTCTCTCGCGCCGCTCATGAGGCACAGATTTACACGAACGACGCGCGCGGCCTTGCCGCCGCGCTCAGTACCGAGTACAGCAAAACTTCCGCCGTCGAGTTCCGACATACTTCCCCTACGAAGGAAACCCACCAGCAGACGCACGAGCAACATAAACCAGAAACGGCATCGGTGAAACAAACGCCGCCGCTACAGCAGCCTAGCCAAGGTTTGGGTCTAGGACTCGGACTCTAACAAAACGATCCATCGGGCAGAAGCAGTCCAGAAAGCGTCCCGTGAAGGCCCAAACCCATCATTGACACTGGTGGCGTTCCCAGATGAACCCCAAACGTTTTCCGCATCTCACCTCGTGTATTATTTCATTCGTAGTACGAAAGGATAACGAGCATGAGCGAACCGAAGATGTATCCCGTCGAAGAAGCCATCAAAGCCCAGAAAGCTCTCCGT